>Ga0157363_1000565_pt1 | contig 28702 bp, 21 predicted proteins | sample AttsexASBM1_FD_111477 | JGI IMG/M metagenome (GOLD analysis project Ga0157363, IMG submission 111477) | Fungus gardens microbial communities from leaf cutter ant in Ribeirão Preto, State of São Paulo, Brazil - Atta sexdens ASBM1 | ecosystem: Host-associated > Fungi > Mycelium > Unclassified ... | reverse complement strand
TCGAAGATTTTTTGTAAGTATAATTTCTGACGAAATACGTTATATAATGTAAAAAATTTTTTAATATTTTTTTTAAATTATAGGATGAGAAATTTCAGAATATTTCAGAATTCACTTGTATGAAAAATTCTGAAAGAAGACATAAACTTTTCGAATGTTTCTGAGTATTTTTCTGAAAAATGTTCCAATTCGTATAAAAATTATGAGAAAAATTTTCACCAGGGATTTGCTTGACATCGTTAAATTTCTTAATGCATTTCGTTAAAAAAATTTTTTTACAGTATATTCATTTTTATAAAATTTTATAAGTAATCGAATTGGATTGAACATTAAGTATGTCATATCCAAGCATGTTGTTTTCATTTTGGCTCTAAAAATCATCAATTGATTTATTTAAGAAATAAGAAAACTTGAAATATAGCAAATTTATAATGATTTCTTCATATTTATTTTAAACTCAAGTTTCAAATAATTTATCTAGCTAGCTAGTCGGCTAAAAATGATGCCAACAAACATAAATCTACATGAAGTAAAAAAGTCCTCGATGAAATATACCTTATAAACAAAACTATCGGGCGGCGAATTTTCCGGTAAAAATGCTTCATATATGCTTTGATTGAAGGTCGGAGGGTTGTCATTGATGTCAGTGACATGGATAGTTAGGATCGCTGCTACTTGCTTCGGCTCGAATCCCATATCCGTGGCGGTGATGTTTAGTCGATATTCCTGTACCTGATCGTAATCAAAAGGCTCAAGTCGAGTGACTACGCCGGTGACAGGATGTACATAAAACTGATTTTTTTCGTTTCCTGATGAAATTGTGTAGCGGATCATGCCATTGGGCCCACTGTCGTTGTCATAGGCGTAAACCGTCTGAAGCGTAGCATTGATCACCTCGCTTTCCGGCACTCTGACCTGGTAATTATCAGCGACGAAGGCAGGTGTATGTTTATTCTCGCCGGAGATTATAAGGGTCAGGACAATTTCATCTTTCTGCGGTGGCACGCCTTTATCGGTGACGCGCGCTTTTAGCAGGAATGTCGCGCCGATGGGAATGCCGTTGAGACTCTTGCGCACGTAAACCCAGCCAGATTGCTCCTCAATGGCGAACAGAACATCAGTTTCGTTCATATTTTCCAGGGAATAACTGACCTCTGCGTTCACGCCAAAATCGACGTCATCATGGGCAATTAGCTGAATAATGCGCTTGCCTACTTCACAATTCTCCGGTACCGCTGAGAGATAGGATCTCTGCTCAAAACGAGGAGCGTTGTTGTTGGCATCTACCACGCTCACGTGCACCACTGCCTTCGAGGACATTGGTGGTTTGCCATTATCAGTGGCGATTACTGTCAGCGAGTACAGATTTTCCGGCGAGGTCGGCCGATGAGAGTGTTTGTAGCGTAGGGCACGCTTGCTGAAGACATCACCGGTAGCTGGATCAACAGTGAAAAGATCGGACGGTTGCAGTAGGCTGTAAGATATAACGGAATTCGGTCCCTGTTTATCACGATCAGTAGCCGCGACCGTGCCAACATGCATCACTTGTGGCTGAAGTTCGGGGAAGAGGAAATGATAGGTATCTCCATCAAATTCGGGTGCGTTGTCATTTTGATCCTGAATAGTGATTGTCAAGGCAGTCTCTGCTCGCCATGCTCCGTCCCCTGCTGCAACCTATAATGAAGTTATTATAGAAAATAATATTAGGAATTAGAAATAGAAAATATAAAGTATAACATAAATGCCTTCCCTCAAATCTAAATATGTATACACTTTTAAATGCAAAAAAATGTTTGACTCTTTTAAATTACAATAAATTACAATAAATAACAATAAACAATCTCTCTAAATTTTTGTATTATTTTTTTGTTGCAATTCTTTTGATTTTATGAAAATATTGTGTTACAAATCTACGTCAATTACATATAATAGTGAATCAAAACTAAATATCTTACCTTTAGTAGATACTCATCCTGCTCCTCTCTGTCGAGCTGTCCAGCCACAGTCACATTTCCGCTTAAAGCATCGATGGAAAACTTCATTCCTGGATTTTCGGTAAAGCTGTAACTGACGTTCGCATTCTGACCAATGTCCGGATCACTGCTGGTAATGCGTATAACGAACGTGCCAATTTCCGCGTTTTCTGTCACGTTGACGCTGAACAGTCGCGTGAAATGCGGCGGATTATCGTTCTTATCCAGAACGGTAACGAGCACCATGGCAGTGCCGGTTAATTGGGGATGACCTTGATCTCTGACTTCCACGATGAGCTCATAAGACGCAATCTGAAGGAATTCCAATATAAATATAATTGAATGACACTATTAATTAAACATATGAGATATTTTCAGAATTCTTAGATGGACAGAGATAATTACAACTGGCTTTAATCAATTAATTGGATATTATGATATATTATGATAATTGACTATAATATCCGCACCTCTTCGCGATCCAATTTCTCATTGGTCTCAATTTGCCCGGTTCTACTGTCAATGATAAAGAACCCGGAGAAGTCGTCGACTAGATGATAAGTGACTTGTCCGTTTTCACCAGAATCGCGATCTTTCGCTGACACTTTGATAACGAATAATGGCGGATATTCCTCCTCTATCACGGTCGCGTTGTAAATGGCTGCCTCCATAATCGGTGCATTATCATTGGCATCCGTGACATTCACTAGAAGTTGGAGAACGCTACGCAGCGGGGGTGTGTCCGAATCACGAACTTCAATCCAGGCTTCGTAATGCGGAGCTGTTTCATAATCAAACCCAGAGGCAACCACGACCTAAAGAAGAAATGTAATAATAGAATAAAAAAATATGTAATATATTAAAAACTAATGAAAATCATTTTTAAAATAGTTTTTAAATTCCATATGAAAAGAAGGAGACAAAGAATTAAATAAGTAAAATTGAAATGTCTGATCTCATTTACCTCTCCGGTGTGAGGATCGATTCTTAAAGCATCTCCCACATTTCCACCGGCTATACCGTAGATCAAGTTACTCGCTGGCCCGCTCTTCGGTGTGGTAGCGCTCAGCTTGGTGATCACTTTGCTCTCGGACACATCCTCAGACAATGTGAACCTCGTAGTGACGCTGGATCGGAAACTGGGGAATAGCTGCCGTTCCCACAAGTGGATCACTAGATCGGCTGTGACGTGCTGAGGCTCGACACCGCAGTCCGACGCCAGTATTTGCAATTGATAAGTGGTCTGGTCATCGATTAGTTCTTGAGTAGCACGGATCACACCATTGTTGAGGTCGATGGTGAACCGATTGGCATCCTTGCCATGCAGCTGATAAACAATCCGCGAATTCTCGCCGTCATCATCATCGTTTGCTTTCGCGCCAAAGACAAAGTCACCTTTAAAAAAAAATCGACATCAACATTTGGATTTGCGGTTAGCTAACTGGTGAACAGCAAAACATTTTTTGATGATTCTTTCTTTCAATAATCAGCAACTAGTTGTAAATTTGCTCCATTCATTCTCAGATAATTTAGAAATTGAAAGTTAAATTTGATACTTGCAAAGGTCCTCAACAATTTTGCTAAAAAATCAACCTGATTTCTTGAATCTCTCAAACAAAAGAAATTCTTCTCCACTTTTTGAATTTTCCTAAAATCGCCAATCTCGTTATACCTGGTTTAGTTGCGTTTGGAACATAGGCTGTATATCGAGGACTGGAAAAACGAGGCGCATTGTCGTTCACATCCGTCACATAAATCGTCAGATTAACGGCAGAGGCACGCGGTTCTGTCGGGCTTGAGTCTCTGGCCACAAGAGTTAAATAATACACAGCAGTTTGCTCGCGATCCAACGGTACCGTGGTGAACACCTCGCCCGTGTCAGGATCTGCGGAAAATCGCTCCGCTTTGTCTCCAAGTAGGTTGTAACTATTTTGAACAAATTATTTAAAATATATTATCACACAATAAAATTAAACCGAGCATATTTTATTAATACAAACTATTATTTTGCTACGATTGTTTTGGATCCTTAAAATAAGTATATTTTTAAAAAGTTTCTATATAGATTCAACTCGCAAAATTTTGCGTAAAAAAAATAGAATCTACAACTTGCTTACTTAAAATTATTAAATTCCTTAGTAACTATTAACTTAAACTCTAATTAGAGCTAAAAATACGATACAAAGACAGAGAGAGAGAGAGAGAGAGAGAGAGAGAGAGAGAGAACTGTAGAATACATCTGAATAATATTGACAATAAAAATAAAGAGGTAAATCTTTTTCTACTGTAAGAAAAGTAGAATTACATAATAAACTTTCTTTCAGATTCAAGATCATATGTCCTTCACATGTCCTTCTTAAAATGAAGTGCATTTTCAATCATAATTACGCAACATCAGCGAGGAGTACCTACCTTATTTTCGCATTGAATCCTTCATCCTTGTCTGTCGCATGCGGCTTGATGACCCAAGTTCCAGCGGGTGCGTTCTCTATCACGGTGGCTTTGTAGTCCTGCCGGGCAAACTCGGGACTGTGATCGTTCACGTCGAGGACGACGATCTTGACGATGCCCGATCCGGTGAGAGGCGGCGAGCCTGCGAACACGCGGAAAAATGCGATGTGAAACTTCAGTCGTGTATGTCGTCGGGCAGTCATAAAGACAACCGTCGTCGCTCTAACTTCAAGTTTTTCTATTTTTATTAATTTTTTTTTAGCTTTTATTGCTAACTCGCGAACCGTAACGTCGCACGACCGTAATTGGGTCAGTGGCGCGATTATTCCGCTAAATTTACAACCCGCCTCTCGCGGCTCGTTTATGATGGTTTAAATCGGTTCAAACGGAAGGTAAACCGGGGCCATAATTTTAACAGAATATTACTGTGATGCCCGCGAGACGCCGTAAAGTGATTTAGAACTTGTCTGTGCTCACCATGCAATATAGGCACATATTTACTTTTAACCGACAAAATTGCTCCTACATTGCTCTTTTTTTTGTAGATTTTTGTTGCGAAATTGATTGGAACAAAAATGAAGTTCGCAAATCGATAAAGGAATATCATTTAAAGCAAAACTACTGATATTATTTATTTTATTGCATTGTTATTTATTTTATATTTCTAAATATGAATCAATTGTAAGTACATAATAATTGTAAATTGTATGTTTATTGTAAATTTACTCTTCAGATAAATTTGGGAATGAAAAGTTGAAAAGTTGATTTGATGCTTCGGGAACTAAAAGTTAAATTTAATATTGTAAACTTTTTCGATGGTTTTGCTAAATAAAAATTAACTTAATCCCACTTGAATTTGTCAAGAAAAGAGAGATTCACTTTCTGAACTTTCTTATCCTTACAGGAATCTATAATGCTAAAAGACAGTAATTAATTACTTTTTTTTAATATTAAAAGCAATATTATTTAATACTTTTAGTACTTCAAATAAGTAATTAATTATTAACTTTCAATAATAAATTAGGCAATATTAGATTTCTATACAAGGGTAGCTCATTTAATTTAACATATTTAATTAGAATGATCCTTAATGTTTTCTTGGGAGTCGCTTTCAAAAAACAAAGGATGAGAAAAATTTCTAGTTGAAAAGAAATAAATCAATAAATTAATAAGAATTTGCAGAATCAATTAGAATTAATATCAATTAGAATTTCGTCATAATCAGACATCTGATTATCTTAACTAGAATTATAATAGATTTAACCAAAAAATTCTGAATTCGTCAACCAATAATTTTTCTCAGTGCAAGTACATTGAGATAATTGGGGTTGTGAGGAAAAGCAACTTTTCTGGATCGCGGAAGTACACGCGACGGCTAAATAATGGCCGATACACACGGGGTAATTTAGACGTGACACAGGCGTTCTCCAGCGGTGCCCATTGTGTTACCCACTTATGATTTACGGATTGGGATACCTGAAGTAACGACGTTAGTACGCGCGGAAAAATCTCGGCGCGGCTTAATTGCGCCGCCTAAAACGTACCATTATTCTCCAGCAGAAAAGGAGGAGAGGGGACCGATTTCTCTGATTGCACATCGAATATATGTGTACGCGGCACATGTATATGTACATGACAAGCGTTGGCGTAGCCCAGGGCCACGCGCCTGTACGGATGTACACCGTTCAATCACGCGGAGAGTTCCCGTCGAGGGATAAGAGAAAGGAGGAAAGAGAGGAAGAGGACAGAGAAAGAGAAGAAGAGAGAAAACAGGAGAAGAAGAGGGAGGCTGAGACTGAAACCGTATTTATCATGTTCTAGGTAAATATCCCGTAAGACTGTAAGAGTACAAATTGGATATACAGACTGCGTCAAAAGTCTTACGACTTTTCCTGTAGGTTCAGATTTTTTCTCGATTGACAATATATTTAATAAAAAGAAAAGAATTAATTACATATAAAATTTATATTAATATTAATTAATAAAGAATACGAAAAAATACCATTCAATAGATGAGTCTTGCTCAAAAACTGACTCGTCACGTATCATAATTCTTCGTAAAAACAAAACATTTAAAAAAGTTATAATTTAATCTAAGCATAAAAGTCGATGTGTCAACAATCATAAGATTAACAATCTATTTTGAAGTAACGGTAAAAATTTGATGGAAGAAGATATTTGAAAATAATAAAATATAATATAATTATACCTATATTATAAGTAAATATACTTATAATGTAGGTACAATTATTTATAACAATATGATTAAAAAAGCATACACTACGAGCGCAAGATGTTAGTGGCTAAATTTTATATTTTAATAGATTACAATAAATTAAGAACAATGCAATAAAATAGTATTGGTAAATAGTATTTTATTGTAATCTATTAAAATATAAAATTTAGCCACTAATATCTTGCGCTCGTGGTGCATGCCTTTTTAATCATATTGTTTTAAGTTTAACCACGTTAGGACTTCTATTGTTATTACTTATATTACTTATATTTTATTATTTTCAAATATCTAAATATCTATCTAATATAAATAATTATGATCAGTAAGAGCGCAAAAAAAATAGAAGAAATGCATGAAAAAGAAGAAAAAAATGATAGACATAGCGGTATATAACAATTGCGGTACACAATGACATGGTGAATGCAAGTTCCCAGGGATACAGAGCCAGGAGAGATGGCCCACTTTGCATAACAAGTAATCATATAATTTGCTTACTGCTTACTAATGACAGTAATGAAGAGGCTCACTTGTTACGCCGATTTCCACCGAACGAGATGTTCAGCTTGGCTGATCAGGAATATCAATTTTTAGGGAAATCGCTAGCCTTAGATATCACGAGTATGAATAAGAGAGTAAGAACGCATGACTTCTCGCGAGAATGTTATCCTTATCGAAAAGATGTTAAGAAGTAATCCTTGTTAAACGCCTTGTTTGACTGACATGTGTACCTTTTTAATTATAAAGAATTAAAACACAGACACGCAAATCATTGAATAGTATTTCTTAACAGAAACGAGACATCCCGTTTACGTGCGACAGATGCTGAAGGGGTCATAAGATCCTATAATCGCTCCAATGATGTGCGTCGCGCAAGACAAAAATACGTGCTCCGAGATGACGAGAGTGCGCGTGACAGTGTTCTGTGGGTATATGAATAAAGTAGAATATAATGTGCGAGTGTGGGCACTATCCAAAAGAAATAATTCTCTCTCTCTCTCTCTCTCTCGCTCCTTCTCTCTTTAAACAAAAAGAAGAGGTCGTGAGGCCCAAAACGCGCGCAGGGCCTCACGAACGGCGGAACGAGAAAACAGGGAGAGAGGATGGCACGAACGAGATGGTGAGGTGGTGAAGAACGAAGCGTGCTGAAGAAGGGGAGGAGGGAGTCTAAAGCCTGCGGTCGAACAGGAGAACCGGAGGGAGGAACGGTAGAAGAAGAGGAGAAGGAGGAAAAGAGGAGGAGAAAGGAGGAGAGGACAGTGCCAGCACCGAGGTAGACAGGGAGGAAGGCATTCGAGGCCGATTATCATAATCGCGCGTCATAACTCTGCGGGCTTGTCTACCTCGCCGGGGACCGATTGGGCCATCGAGCCACCGCGATCGGGGGCGGGAGAAGGGGCGGGCGGGGAAAGGGTGAAGACCGGGGAAGAGGGAGGACCGGAGGAGGACTACCGGCTTCTAAGAGGAAGCAAGGAGAAAAAAGGAAGGTTTAAGAGGGAGGAACTGCCCACCGCTTAAAGAATCTCATCGAACAACCCACAAATTTATATCCAATTTGTATATTACCGCTCATTACTTAAACCCACCGCGTACATAGTCTATCGTTTCTCGTCTATGTGCTGGACAACGTATTGACATTTCGGCGAACCGCCATTTAATGGACGGTTTGCATAAGGAATTAGCACGAATCGATCGCCAGCATTTCACGAATGTTTAAACCAATCTCGTATAGGATGACTGGAAATAATAGCAATCGCACCAATCGTAAAGTCAATTGAAATAGCCAATGAAAACTCTCTTTGAATACACATATGACAAAAAGAAATAGTAAAGTGCGTATTTCGATTATGCGATACAATAGTAATGTTATAATTAATAGTAATTAAAATATAAGATTAAAAATAAAAGATATATAAGATATTAAATAAAAGATATATATATATATATATATATATATATATATATATATATCAATATATATAATGAATTTATAAATATCAGTTTTTAAAGGAAAGAAATGAAAAAAATAGGAGATTTTAAGAAAGAGAAATTGTTCATTTAAACCATCTTCCTTACCAAGCAAAATTACATTGCAATAATTGTAACTATTTCTGTTCAACAATACTCGGTTGCACTGATGTGCCAATCCAAGTTTAATTAAGTTTCTTTATTCGCACTAATTCGCAACCAATTTTACACAGACCGGCCACAGCGATGGATCGTAAAAAATAATCCCTGTCAGAGAATAAGGAGCTGTCCTTTCACCCTTTGCTCTTGTACAATGTCGACCATTGTACAATAGATTGGAATACACTTATTTTTATAACATTTAAAAATTACTTTAATAAAATTTTCATAGAATATGAAAAAGCGTTCGACATATAAATACAAATATATGTAAATATATAATCAAGGAATAAATGTAACTTTTTAAAGTAACGATTCTAGCTACGCGATAAATAAATTTTGCTTCCTACAAATTACCGTATCTTCGTTAATTGTAACTAGTTACGAGTTTTCTTATCTACATTTAACTAGGTCATAACACAAGACATTTTAGTGATGTTGTAAAACATTTCTACCATTTAACTGGAATATTGAAATGTTGTTGCAATATAATTTGAATGTTGCAGTCTTATTAGAATGTCGTAACATTGCTGTAATATAAACTTGAATGTTGCTGAAATGTAGTTAAAATATTGTTACAATATTGCTGAGATATTCTATGGAATATTTAATAGTTGCTGAAAGTAACTTACCGGTATCCATAGCCGATACAGTAAGTGTATATTCTGATACCAGTTCCCTATCCAACGGACGAAGAAGCGATATATCGCCGGTGCTCGCGTTTATACGGAATAAATCTGTGTCACCTTCCTTGAGGAAGTATCTCACTTGATCGTTGTACGGTGAAGTATCCGCATCGTACGCCTTAACCTTTTAAGCGGATGTAAAAAAATTTTAATTTTAATTTATTTATCAAAATATTGGGTTGTCCGAAAAGTTCGTGCCGATTTTGAAAGAAAATTGAAACGCGGAAGATTTAAATTTTTAATTTCATTTATTAAATCTTTATTTAAATCTTTTGCGGCACGAACTTTCCGGACAACCCAATACATTCAATTCGCGCACAACAAAATGAAATTTCGAGCTATATAATTATAATTAATATCTCAATTTTTTTAATTATTATTGTGAAATTATTATGCATATTTTTTTAAAATTCAAATAATCGATTTGACTCAACAAAAGGACTCGAATATTCGAAATACTTCGAACGCTTTATTTTTTGCGTATTACTAATTACCTGTATCACAAAACCGCTACTCGGTACCATGTTCTCCATAACATGCGCTAGATAAGGCGAATCAAGGAAAATTGGAGCATTGTCGTTGATGTCGAGCACAGTAATAGTAATTTGGGCTGTATCGCTGCGCGGCTCCTTGCCAACTTCCTCAGCGCAATCTTCGCTACGGATCATCAAATGATAGCGGGGTTTACGTTCAAAATTCAAATTTTTTGCCACCCGAATCACACCACCATCCTCTGAGATCGTGAAGTCTCGATTGTCATCCCCCATTGCGATGCTATACCGAACTCTGCCGTTCGCACCCTCGTCGCGATCCATCGCCGATACCTGAGACCAAACAAAAAATGACGATTTATAACTTAAGCATATTAAGAGAGATAGAAATAAAAGCATTTATTTCTATTAAAGAAAAAGAAAGACTAGAAAAAATATATAAAAATATATAAAGTTTGACAAAATTAATATAACGTAAGCAATATATAAACAGAGAGAGAGAGAGAGAGAGAGAGAAAGAGAGAGAGAGAGAGCCATATTTATATCTTTTAATTTGATATTAATTGCTCTACTTAACAGACATTTTATAAAAATTGTAATATCGGTTATTGTAACTATAATCAATATTCTTTTTTATCGGACTCTAGAAATGGATATTCCATCTATTTTAAATTCTCTTTGTCAGAAAATTTAAAGGACAATTTAAAGAAATCTTATTTCTTATTTCACTCTTCTAAAACATTAAAGTTTATTATAATATCACTGACTTGGAGCACACTGGCACCGATGCTGGCGTTCTCGGCGATGGTGGCAAAGTACTGTTTAGGATCGAACACTGGTGAGTTGTCATTTTCATCGAGTACCATGACGGAGACAGTGGTCGATGATGATCTCGGCTGGTCGCCCCGATCTTTGGCGATAATCTCCAAGGTGTAGTTGGATCTTTGCTCACGATCTAACGATCCGGAGACTCGCAGACTCCCATCCGATAGGCCAAGGGTAAATGGTAGGTTATTGTCATCCTTCAATGTATATTCGACATAACCGTTTCGACCCTCATCCCGATCGGTTGCTTTTATCGCCATTACCACCGTATTGATCGGTGCATTCTCAGATATTGTTATATCCCTGGACGATATGAATTCCGGTGACATGTCATTCACGTCCAACAACACCACCGTCACCTATGTCGTTTGAATAAAGAATAACGTATATTGTTTCAATAGAATAAAACAAGAAAAACAGAAAAAAGAAATTCGTCAATACGACTTTCACCGTGCATAATCATAACTTCAATATCAGAAATTTTTGGATGTCATTAAATTTAAATATATCAAGAGAATATTTTATTTTTCTAATATTTTTGATAAATGCTGAAATATACTCAAGAGTTTTTAAAACTTCCTCATTTATATAAAAACATAGAAAGATTCTTCAGATTTTTCAGGATTCACCAACCTGTACTGTAGAGGACAATGGCCGCGCCGGCGGTAGTGGACTATCAGTAGCACTCAGCACCAGGTTGTAGATTTGTTTCCGCTCGCGATCGAGAGCCCGACGTATAAAAAGAGTACCGTTGTGAGCCATCCCAAAATCACCGTCCTCGTCGCCGCTGGCGACGGTGTAGACCACTCTACTATTGTCGCCAGAATCTAGATCCTGGGCTGTCACGGTAAGGACGGGCGTGCCGATAGTCGCATTCTCCACAATGTCGACCGCGTGCGGACCGGCTTCGAAGATTGGTGAGTTGTCATTTAAATCGACTACGTTACAGTATACCGTCACGGTGGAAGATAACACGGGAACACCACCATCCGTAGCTTCCACGACGAAGATGTAGTGTTGTATCTATATATAACGCAAAATAAAATAGCCAAACAAGTTCAGATTTAATTATATGATTTAATTATACGAAGAATATAATATTGTATCCCTCTAAGAAAAGTATGACACAAATAAAAAATATATAATTGTTCAAGAAAAAGAAAAAAAAATTAAATATTTAAAAATTAATTATTTATAATAGTATTTAACATAAGTTAATCACAAATTGCAAGTTTCAAATTTACAACGTAATAAATATTAATTTTATTATGTTATAGATCCCTAAAAATTCATTTTGATTGATCCAATATATATTTCATAGATGCAAATTTTAATTGATTCGTTATATATTTCTAACTATAAAGGAATTTATATTTTATTGTACTATTTATTTGATAGATTTAGTAATAATAATACTTATATATATAAATTAGTGAGTTAAACTTATTTTTATTAATAATTATTAATAGATATTAACTTGATTTAACCGTTTTTTTAACAACACATCATAATAAGCCTAAAAATGACGACAATACCTAAACTTTAAAAGATAATTCTTTTTCTTGGAGTTACAAAAGAACAACATTCATACAAAAAAATTACAAAAGAATTAACGATTATCTTTGTAACTTTCTCTGTGTAAGCTCTGTAATAGATCCTTAAGAACCGTATTTAACCGTTTTGCAAAGACTATAATGTTAATTCGGAACCGTGCTATTTCTTTGTTTCCGATGTGTTCCACATACACACGCGCATATATGAACGTATTTCATGGCTCTGTAATGATGTTGGCGTGTATCTAAAAGGGCATTACGTTGATGAAGGGTTCTATAAGCTACCCTTATCCCGTATCTCTCGCTTACGCTTTTCTTCTTTCGTTTTCTTCTCGATAGAAACTGCATCAACACACATCCGCTCTATCATAAAGCGCAAAACAGTGGCGTAGCCAATGGCTAGCACAAAAATAAGCATCAATCATATTGATATTAATGTCGCGATTGACGACCAACGTAAAAACATCAACATATATTTTGCGATAAAACTAAATGAAGATTTAAGGGAACAGAAAAGCTAACAGATAAAAAATGTCGACATAAATCTACAAAATGAATAATTAAATCACGCATGTAGAAAAGAATAGAGATATTTAGGATTATTTATATGATAAATTGTTAAGCATTAATATTTTATATGTATTACACAAATATGTACACAGAAAAAACAGTGTTTTGCTGAAAAATTAACTAGACATATTTAGATCTGAAAATAATTTTGTGTGAATCATTAAAATAATCATATAGGGTGCTAAAACTATTCGCTAAAATGTTAATCTATTATTATTCCTGTTCTCTTGAATCTTCATTTAGTTTTATAAAATATATGTTCTATAAAATATATGTCGTTCTATGTTAGTCAAATAATATATGCACATATAAATATATTATATGTAATAATATATAATTGATACTTATTTTTGTACCAACATTAACGTATAGATAAATATTAATTTTAAAATGTGAAAATATACCTGACGGAAGAAAAGATTGCAAATATTTTTGCACAGACAAAGAGCTATTGTTTTTCTTTAGCTAATGAATAAGTACTTTATAACTAATAACATTTTATCTGAAGAATAAACGCTTCTTTAACCGGAAAAGAATACTTATTCAATAGCCTCTTGCATGTTCACAACTGTCCTCCCTCTTTGGTATTCTATTTAAGAGATTGCATGTCCCATTTTGTAAAATTTTTAAAATTTTGGTTACGCTATTGGCTACAGAATCTATGAAGTGTTCCCGAAAGTATAGCTAAGTATGGCTTGTCTCCAAAATGTAGCATAGGAGGGACCGCCATTAAAGATTGTCTGTTCATCTGTCTGACTGTTAGAGCGTTAAACCCTAAATTTTAGCGTTGCCCATCACTTCGGATAATATAATAGGTAAGCTAAGATCCTTAAATGTAGTGTGTTCATGGTTATAATCGTTGCCCGCGGCATTCGACGTGTTTTTAATGTTACACGCGTGCGTATTTCAATTCTAAGAGATCTGAACGGAACTTCATCTCGACGGGTCGCCGTTAACCCCATCTCATCCAACGACTGTTATGACGGACATATCTATAGCGATATGTAAACATATGGCATCAGAATCATCTGGCATTATCGTTCTAGTTCATGAGCATGTTCTGGGTTATGACTGCGATCATTTAATAGCGTCTTTTTACGTGGAATAATAAATAGAGAACGGGCAAGTCACGGTGTATATGTAGAAAGAGAATGGCTGAAGAAATCAAAGAACAAGTCGAAGTCTTTTGATGCCGAAATATTGACTTCATTTGCGTTATTTTGCTCATGTAGTCTGTCATCGAAAAATTCCATGCGGAACTATTCTTAATTGAGGAGAGATTGAAATTCAAATTTTTTGTATGTCCATGATGTATATCCAAGATAAAAATTTGAACGCTTAATAACAAGTTTAATATTCAAATTCAAATAGTCAAAATTAATATATCGTAAAATTTCTTACTATTTATAATCACGAGAGAATGCGGTTCATAAAAAATTCAAATTTTTCTGTCAATAAATAAGGACCAATCCGGAAGAGTTGAAATCTCAAGATGATCGTCGTCTGATTCACTCATAATTTATCAATAACTTCATTTGCGTTACTATTTCGCTCATGATCCGCCCCAAAGCTGACCTGTCGACAAATTCCACGTGGATTCATGAACTATTCATTTAATCGCGGAGAGATTTATATAAAATTCAAATTTTTCTGTCAGTATAAACAAGAACTTCAATATTCCCGATAAGGAGTAAGGTCTACGTGAAGTACTTTAAAGCATTCTTGAGTGGTCAATTAGTAAAATTCTGTCTTTTGATTTCTTCTGATTGATCAATCAAATGTTTCAAAGTATTTGTAATAAGACATTGATCGCACCTAGGATCAGAATAGCAACGATCATCGCCATTGATGACTTCATTCGACAGAGTACTTTATTATTGGACGTGATAGCGTACGGATTCTTTCCAGTATACACCAACCTGTTCATAGTCGAGGCTCGCGGTAAGTGTGAACACGCCGGTGCTTGGATTCAATGAGAACACATCGTTTGCCCAGTCGGAAATGAGCACATAGCTCAAATGGCTGTTGGGCCCCTCGGCATCGGCGTCTGTCGCAATGACCTGACCAACGCGACTGCCTCTCGGTACGTTCTCCGGAACATCGAATGAATAAGCCGTGCTCTGGAAGGTCGGCGCGTTGTCATTGGTGTCGGTGACCTGCAAACAGTTTTTGAGATTCTCTATTAGCACAGTATAATGATACAAGGCACGGCATATTACAATTAAGTTTGCACAAAAAGAACAATTTTGCTAAAGTATATTTGCTAAAGTATATTTAACTAGATACTTTTATATTTAACTAGATACTTTTAGCAGATAGTCTGAAAAAATTAAGAGTTTGGGTCTATTAACTGGAATTCTAATTGAAAATGAAAATCAGGAAATGGAGATCAGAATTTTTTGATTTCATTTTTAACCAGAAATTTATCTCAATGTATAGATTAGTGTTTCATCAAGATCAAGAAATTCAAGAAATCATGTGTCATCTTGATTTTGAATCAAGTGTCTTGAATCAAGACCACAACAAGAAATTGGAAATTGATTTCAAGACAAGAATTGATCTTGTTATCAAGATCAAGATTTTTTGATAATAAGTCAAGAAATTTCTTGAAATTTCTTGAATTTCCGTGACAGTTTTTATTTACAATACTTTATTATTTTAATATTTTATTATTTTATTTCTGATTTAAAAAGTTTTGAATAAGTTAGGTTTCAACATTTTCATATTTATTGGTATTTATAACAGGTTATATAACATAGAAATGTATATTCATACATTTTTACTAAATAGTAAAATAGCATATAGAGTAGAATGTAAATCGATTATTAAAAAAGTGAAGTCCTTGATCTAACCAAATTAAATTATGTTCACATACATCCTTGTTATACCAGATGTTAACCTTCATATTTATGTAAAGGAATATATATTTTAAAATTAATATTGCGAGATTACTTGCAAATATTGCAAGTATATTATGTATAAATATTTGCGTACTTCTACTAATATAGTATCAATTAAATAATAGTATCAATTAAATCAGGAATGATTAAAATATAGTAATAATAATAATTATTATTATATCTAATAATCTTAGGAATCTAATAATCTGGAATAGAGTTACATTTGGCAATAACATGATATTAAAATAACATAATATTAAAATGATAATTGAGAAATATTTTTAATCTTTATTAATAGATTTGTGCATAATAGATACATTACAGGCACACTTTTGAACATAGTAACTACGAGATGACTTGACATTCAGTTGTACCTATGTTTTCTTATGATGTGATCAAAAAGCCACAAGGACTCTATTTAAAAAATCAAAAAATTTCAAGAAATTCAAGATTCTTGAATTCAAGAAAAGAAATACAAGAGAGAAATAGTCAAGACAAACGAAATTTCTTATTTTGAAAATCAAGACAAGACAAGAAATGCTCTTTAAGAAATCTTGTCTTGATGAAACACTATCAGATCTAAAAATAATTTTGTTAAACCATCAAAATTATTATGTACGTTCAAAATTGCTAGAATTTCAAAGTTTTTTGTTCATCATTGTTTGAGTTATATGGTTATTTTGATGAACAAAATCATCCTTTTCATTAGCATCTTTATACTGCCGTGTAAATAAATTTATGTACATAAAAGAAATATTTGTAGAAAAAATGTACTTGTCTATATATAAACGCTGACAAAACTGAAGATACTAATATCTTCATCTATAATTTTCTTTAAAATATTTCTTTGTAAAATATAAGATAATTTTTTTAAAATATAGTATAATATTAGTATTATTCTCTTTAAATTTTTGTATATAAGATTTAAATAATTTTAAAAATTTTACAATATTAGATGTTATCCTCTTTTCATGTACGTTCGATGAAAATCCTTTATCTAGTATTTAAACACCATTCTAAGGGTTAGGTAGCTACTTCCCTTCCAAGAATTTCTCCGCGAGAGCTTTTTTTCTTCAAAACCGTTTCAAAGGACACAGCGAGTTGCTTTCATTACGCATGTCCCCGCGCACCTTTCATCCCTCGCATTTAATAAAAGCGGCAGAAAAGATTTTACGCGCGCACCTCTCGTGTCCCGCGCGGCTCTTAATAGACCCGGAAGCTGGGTATACGCGATCTTAAAATAAACACTCGGAGAATAAAATCGGCTCGAATGGCGCGCACTCGACGTCATTCTTGGATAAACACCGTCGCCACCGGAAATATTCACGCCGCGCTGCGCTCACTTCATTCGCCTTCGAATTATTGTGCTACCTCGCTCCCTTGTACAGTAGTCCCGGCGCGAGAAAACATTCTCAGGGCCCGCAGGCTATTTATCCATGTAACAATGCGCTCATTGTGATCGATCATCGTAGCAGCGATGAAATGCGCGATGGAAAAAGATGGCCCTCTCTCGATTGAGGGCGAAAATAAATAACGTTGATAAACACCATTTTCATCACGTGTTATACTCTTTTTAACATTTTTTCACTACTTTTTACTATATATATATTTTTTATTGAAAAAATGCACACACACACATAAATTTCTCTGTAATAATTCTATAATCGTCAGTTCGACAATCGATTATTTTTTTTAATGTGTAACTTTACATAAATTTTCTCCGAAACTACTTTATTGAATAATAATTAAGAGAAATAATAATTAAAGTCTTTAAAATATGTAAATATAAAAAAATATTATTATAGAATATTCGATGCAATGTATTTGACAGAAAATCGAGAGAGATAATTTTACAAATGATTTAATATAATCAGTCGTTTCGTTATTTCTGCGCGACTCCATAATGCTATCAATTACTTTTTTATCGCTTGAAAAAACCGCACGAAACCAAAACGAATGGTAGAATTTACATTTTTTCCGCGAATTTACATTTTTCACGCATTTGTCAAACTAAAAGAATTAGCAACTTCTCTCTCCGCCTCTCTCTTTTTCATTTCCTTCTATTCTCGCTTGCCGAAAACATGAAATAACTTAAGCAATAAATGCTACATTAATCTCGTGTATACATGTAAATTATCAGTCAAATATGTAAATTACATTACTTCTACATGGCGGCTGTGTTCGGCTACTAACAACATTGAATCTATATTATTTATATCTCAGTAAATCGAATCTTAATTAAATGATTTTCGCATGTTATCTTTTGCTGTCATGCTAAAAGATTTGAGGAATATCTATAATTTGATGGCAATACTAGTAAAATATAATTTTAAAAGTAATAATAATTCCGTTTTAACTGACTGACTCTCCGTCACTACAGAGATTCAGTAAAAAGCATATATTACTAAAAGTTTGCATTTTAGTTTAAACTTGGAAACAAACGAATCCATCTATGTATTATGATTAAAAATATAGATTAATATTGTATTTATATATATAATTTTGGATTATAAATATTATACACTACTTCTTCGTGCCAATAGAGAGAGAGAGAGAGAGAGAGAGAGAGAGAGAGAGAGACCTTAAAATTAATAAAAATAAAATATTATCAAGAATTCTATCAAAAAAAGATTTAAATGACAGCGATTTGATCCTCATATCAGATTTCTTTTTTTATAATTATTTATTTTAATTAATATCCACAATAAATACATATTTCATAAATAAAGTAAGATATTTGCTATAGTAATTTAAATTAAACTTTCTTTTTAGTGTGCAAATAGTCATCTATTTTAGTGTACAAATAATCAACCATTTAAATCGTTATTAACATCTTACGTATAGAAAATTAATGTGATTCTAAGATAATACGTAGATTAATATGTCTTCCTAGACGTAAAGCGTGCTCAAAACATTTTCAAGTTTTCCGCGGAGACACGCGGTGCGGTAGAATGAAGTGGGCACGGTTTGATTAAAGAGGGCTCGGAGACGTTTGCAAAAAGTGATGGTGTCCCGAGACGACAGTGGATGACGAGGAGCCAGCGAGAAGGAACGAGAAGACGAAGAAAAAGGGACGGGTTGGAAGAGAGGTTGGGCAAGAGATGCTTTGAATCCCGGTGAAGGACCCAGGAATGACAAGGGGTACCAGACGGGGCTCAGATTTCGCGACCGAAGCGTGTATATAGTTCGTCAGCGACAATACACGCTCTTGCTAATGTTGTTTAAGTACGTGTGTGTATATATGTGGGTGTAATTATATATACTTATATTTACTTATAATGAAAAAGTGGATTACTATACCATTTATAACTATACATTTATAACGCATGGAGAATTGCACAGAAAATGCAATCAGTCTCGTTTCTTTCGGACATGATAAATGTCATAATTTTAGACTGGTATTCATAATCGAGTTTTATATTTAGGACTGTCTTAAGTACACTCTTAACACATCATAAACCGATCAAAGAGCTGTATTAGCACCTTAAAACATTACTTAAGACAATCTTAAACAATTTTAAATTAAGAACGGATTATGGATACTGACCTTAATCTGATTACGATAATATTCGCATGTATAAAGAGAAAATAATAAACTTTGCACATTAAAATCGAATATCGATCAACTTCGCGAAGTCTTATTGAACGATTCAATAAACAACGATACAATAAACAAATGTATTTTTAACGAATATTAAACCGGTTATTTCTATTTAATTAGTTTATAATTAAGAACAAACTATAACTTCTTAAAATCGAAAACAAAAAAACACGTAAGAATTAGGTGTGGAAATTAATATGCAAGATTAACTTATAAAAAAATATAATATTGTATTATATACAAAAGAGACTTTCAATTTTTTTTAAATTAATCAATTGTATTTTATTTATAAATAAATGTAACACATAATTATATATTATATAATATTATATAACTATATTATATAATTGTATATTATATCATAATATTGATCACCTTTGCGTTCAGTTCATATGATAACGTGACGGGTAAAAAACATAAGAGAACATTTTAAAAACTAACTCTCTTCAAACTCTCTGCTCTTAAATTATTTCTCAAATAATTATTTCTCAAATAATTGTATACTTCCAGAATAAGAAAATATTCTAATTTAATATATACATATTGTTATTCCAACATCATTTTATTTCATCATATCTTAATTCTTCCGCGATTTCAAGCGAGAACGATTTAATGAGAAGAGGAAAACAGGAGAGAGAATAGAAGAGAGTGAAGTAGAAAAAAAGAAGAGGTTGTCTAAGAGATCCAGGAAGGTCGATCGAGGAAGAAATGGTTAAGGTTAGCGAGAGAAGAACACAGGATAGGAAGGAAGAGAGGGAACAAGATAGGATAAGAGAACCAGATATAAGAGGCCAAAAGGGACAAATTCCGCAACGGTTAACCAATAGAGAGCAGTCCACTTTCATGGAACCTCCGAAATTGTCGAGCTATGACCGGATCTGACATTCGTCTTTTTCTCTCTCTCTCTTTCTTTTCTTCTTCCTTCTATCTTTAGAATAGTCGGCGCGAGAACGCGGCGAATAAAGCGAAGTCTTTAAAAGAATTTTAGCCATTACCCATAAGGATAATTTTTGCGATTGTTTTTCCGACAAGGTCCCGGCACGGCCGACTTGGTACCGATGATCGAGGTTCCTCTTTAAGAGCTTCGTTAGACGACCAGATCCCGAGCCAACTCTTGTTTTTTACCACGAATCGTTTCGACCGAACCGAATAATGAATTATAAGGCGGGACGCGTGTCACCAAGCAATAGCATGCGCTTAGGAATCAGAGGAAGTGCTGAATAAATGTGTAGGTACTTTTCAACTGATTTAATTTAAGTATTGCTAATGCAGGAAAGAGATAATCTTTTTCAATAAAATCTAATTTAAAAATATTTTTTATTCTAGAATGTACTTTGTAAAATCTTTGGAGTGTAATATAATTCTAAAGAGACAAAGAATGAGTCAGTGTTAAAAAGGAGTGCCAATTGTCAATTTTTAAGAATGAGATTTCACTCTTTAGAATTAAATTTCACTCTAAAGATTTTAGAGAGTGTTAAATTGATAAAAAATTAATTTCTTTTCTATATTTATGATATCATATTAATAAAAATATACGAATTTTTTTATATCGATATATCATATATTGACTCAATATTTCCACGAGTGTAACATATATATCAAATATATGATAGTAGGCGTCAAAATTTAAAGACTAAATTTACGTAATCTCGTTGATTAGAAATTTTGATTGAAATCTCAAGATTTTTTGCTAAATAATTACACTATTTATCATACTTCTCTTTCTATCTATCTATCTATATTTATCTCGCGCTGATATTCTAACGCAATCGATTCATACAAGGGTCAATTTTTCTTACGGCATTTCACAATCACGCAGAAACGAATTCGATCTTTCTCGCTACGAGGAACGGGTGTGCCATTGTTGCATGCACGTGCAGAGCGAGTGTGTGAGCAATCCGCGTGGCGGGTCGCCAGGCAATCGTAGATTTATCTTCCGAGTGATGCCTGCGCGGGTACGCAATAGCGCAACATTGTTCTGCTCGAGATCGCTCGTTACGATAGACAGCGCTGACTTATGCGTACGGCATTATAACCGTACACCCCGACTTTTCTCGCCCCGCCGGCGTTTTCGCCTGATTACCGGCCATTAATTGAAAAATATCAGATCCGTCCGCGACCCTTTACCCACGCCCTGCGAAACAACCTAGCATGTAGCGTGAAGCTTGTACGACTAATTTTTAAGTTACATCAAATCTTCTCATCAGTTTACCGGCATCGCCAATCTTTTTTTCACATCACGAAAAAACCAATTTATTTTTGTATCGTATTCTGAAAAAGAGATTCTTTTTTGTAAACAATATTATTTTTTAATTAAACTCATGAATTTTCAATGACAATATCTGTTTAAGTTAAATATCTAATTGTAAAATAAACAAAAGAAAAATATATCTATTGTACATTAATAAATAGAAATTTCTTCTCCTAGACTGGGTAAATTTTACATTACACGATATCGTGTTGTCTGGCTCGATTCCGTTAGAGATTGATTGCCTTTAAATTGACCAGTAATTGGTCTCGCAGTAATAACGATATCCCGTATAAGTACACTCATAAATTAATTCATCGCTGTAGTTACTTAGCCTCTCTCTCTCTCTCTCTCTCTCTCTCTCTCTCTCCTTCTCTTTTTTTCTTTCTCTCGATTCTTCATCCTGCAGGACGATTCGTTATTCGCGCAACGATCCTTCGAGCAAGGAGAAATTAGCCAACGTCGTCGAGTTCGTTTGTTAGTACGACGACCGAATTCCATCACGAGTACCGGGTTATTATTTAAGAACGAAGAGAATCCTTGATATGAAGCAATAGGTTACAGTTATAGTAGGAAGTTGTCGACGACCTTTCGGCACGAGGACGTGTCTAATGCATTATCGACTTGACCCTTCGCTCGCACTGAGCATTCCAATACTTGGGAACAATCGTCTGTTCTTCGTACTGGTGAATTACAGTTCGACTCTTCTCTCCTACCAATAGCCACAAATGCCATTTTCGATAGTTTAAGATGCTTTTAGAAAGAATGGCCACTTCATACTCCTATAAGTCTTACACTGGTTTAATTACTTTGCTTTATAGAGAAAAAAATTGATAGGATCGATCGACACATTGAGAATGAAATTCTACCAAAAATAGACTATAAATTATAAAAGCAACTTGTATGCGAGAAAGTAATCAACGTAAGAATAACGTAAAATATAGGATATTATCAAACTGTCATTCATATATGAACGGAGAAAAAACAATCTGACGCAGTATATTACAATTAAGACGTCTAGTAAATTTTATCGACTATAATATAAACAAAGATTTTTGTTAAGAATATTTGTTATGATTTTTGTTAAGAATATTTGTTTCCAATCGCTAAAAATTTATTAGCTCTGCAAATTATTCCGTTCCATCATTAAAGTAGCGACGAGACCGACAACGAATATATTTACTATTCTACTAATCAATAACAAATTAAATTTGCTAATATTTTTGTTGTAAAAGAAAATAACAATTTCTTTAATATAATTAAAATATAATTGATCGTCCGCGTCTTTCACAGTAATATTATAATATAGTCGTGGTCCAACTTTACAACATAATGTTGTAAAGAGAAATATTATATATTTTTTACGTATTTTTTACGTAATTTATTTTCTCCGTAGTAGGAAATGTATCTCTTAACACGCCACGTCGTTCAAGTTTCGTACTCTCACCTGTATATAAAGCACGATGTCCCGGTGTTGCAGACCATCGTCGGCGCGCACCTTGAGCACGTATCTCTCCTTCGTCTCCCTGTCGAGAGACTCGGCGAGGCTGAGCTGGCCGGTGGTCGGATGCAGTTTAAATTGGCCCTGCGTCTCATCGTCGTCCGCGGACTCGCCGCGATCGCCGGGACGATGATGATTCGGCACCAGAGTATAAGTCAGAGTACCGATGGTATCCGGATCATGGGCCTCGAGAACCGTGATGACGGTATTGGGCGGCGCCTCTTCGGAGATATTAAATTTCCACGGGCCTGGGCCCCACGTTGGTGCCACGTCGTTCTTGTCCAGCACCGTCACGCGTACCTGCCGCAAGAAAAAGGTATGACGATTAGAAGTGGCTCGCTGGGGGTCATCGGTCATTCCGGTCGGATCGGATCCAATCGGATTGAGTCGTCAATGACTCGACGGTACCGACGGCATTGTCAGATGGAGAGGAATGTTCGGGAAACGTTACCATGGGAAAGTCTCGTGGTTTCAATCAAAACAGTCTGGGTCGCACCCCGTAAGATCGATTATCTCGGTTACCGTAAAAATTCCCAGTTCTTATATAATTAAAACTTTTAGCGCAATATTATTACAACGAAAAATAAAAAAATAATTAATTTCTCCTTATAATAATTCCTATCGCAGATATATTGAAACAGATAGATACCATAGATTTATAGTTTTCAGTTGCGTTACATACGTCACACAAAATAAAAAAAAGCTTAGAATAATACATATTAAATTAAAAATTATTGTATATAATTATAAGTTATTGTATTTATATAATTGTTATATGTTTCGTTGTAGCAAAAAAATATCATAATTTATTATTTATGTATCATATTATTTTTTTAATATTTGTAATTTTTCATAATCTAACAATAAATGTCATTTGCTTATTATTGGATTGAGAGCACGTAGTAATGTGTGATGAAAAACAAATTCAGAGTTCAGAATGTGATACATTTTCAAGGCAAGATTTATGTAGGTAACAATAACATATACAGATTAAGCACAAGAAAAAAATGTATGAACTTAATTTTAAAATACATCGAGAGCTATATATTTGATACAAGAAATTTGCGACGATTTGGCTAACGCCAGAGACGTAATTATGTGTAAAGCCGAAGGGAACATACGAAGGCCGTTGCAGAGTCGAAGTCACGGTATGCATGCGAAGACTCGTGAGAAAGTTAGTTTTTCGATCCCGCTCGTGCATGTCTCATTTCATTAAATTCTCAGTCACGTCAGCAGCTCCAAGGTTTATGCGACTACCAGCAGCCAGTATATCGAAAACGGCGAGAGGAACGGTAAACTATTGGAAAAGCATAATACGGGAATAACAGTACTGAAGTGATAAATCAATTGCCGTGTGTATTTAACCGCGCTAAACTATCCTATGTATGAATAATCATGTTTATCCTTCCTATGTATCATTCGCATGTACAGAGATTTAAATATAGAAGAGATAGTCACTTATAATTTTCTATTAGAAAAATATGTATGCAACTATAATGATATAATTATATTGGGTGTAATAAAAAGAAATCCATTATTTTTCCATTTAATTTCATGCAAAAATAATGGATTTCTTTTTACTACACCTAATATATACATACTTTTCATTTTTATGTTCTTTCATTTTAAAATATTTCGTTATATTTGACTCTTATGTGCCTTGTATACTCTATATTGTTTTTTAAATATAATTATAATTATAATAATTATATATTTATAATAAAAGTAAATATGCTTTATAATAAAAGTATTATACATACACATATATGTATATATATATATATATATATACATATATATATATATATACGTGCCTCGAAAGAGCCATGAAGACTTCATAATACAGCTACGTTAGCAACAAATCTGCTCACCGTGTAAATTCACAAATTGGGATATCAATGCGGACAGTTTAAACGCCTACAGAAGGTTCCTAATTCCGTAAATAATGAACGCGTTTCGAAATACCCATCAGCGTACCATTGCGGAATCGATAGACTCGATTAAATTACTTTCTCGCGTGAGTCATCTCTTTCACGGAAGAGAAGTGCAAATTGTTTTTCCTTTATGGCCACTCGACATAGGTAACCTCGGCCGTAATAATCCTTATGTACACATAATCTGGACTGACGAATAAATACGCGGACATTTCTCAGGTAGGCAGCTTTTATATAACGGTCGATCCGCGAAAGCGCGCATCTGTCTTCCCAGTAATTAGTTGAATCCTCCCCTGTCATTGATGAAGTGGTTACCATCGATTATTGCTCTTCGGATATCTAGGCACGCCTACATCGTCGTCGCCGATGAAACAACGTTTCGGGATGACGAAACAAAAAGTCGAGAGACCTTCGGAACTCGAGTCCAAAGAGCTGGGTAGCGGATTAAGTGAAAATAAATAGTCGCCATCCCCCGTGCCTACCGCCGCTATAAATCGCCATGTAACCTAGATGCACCGCTCTTCGCTCGGATGAATGTACTTACGCAATTTATGCACGCTCGACGCGTGTCGCGTTCGTAGGCGATTCTAGTCGCCGATCGATATCATTCGCATGTTATTAGAGTTACGCCATCCTATACGACTTTCAATTGAATGTAAGAGGAACAGACTTTATAATGTGAAACATGAATTATGTATTGTTTATACAATAAAGAAACAAAACTCAGGAACTTCACGGCGACATTTCTAATTATGCCCTTTTCTATTGAATATACTTATATAATTAGTAACGAATAATTTCATTTCAGAAAAATTTTATCTTATTTCTGTATTAAATGTCACCGGATATCGCGCTTCCGGATTCTTCTTTTTTTCTCAGATAAATACGTATCTTCCGCAACAAATCCGATGTTAAATCGATGATTATTATGGGCTCACATTACTGCCAAAAATCGACGCGATAAGAGATATCGATAACAAGATGGGTTCGGGCCTCGTTCGCCTAATGTATTCACTTGTATACGCAGAGCGAAGTATGCTGTTCGACGAGGTAAATTTATGCAAAGTCTGTCGGAGCGGGTTCACCACGTCGTCGTCGGTAATTATAGGTGGACCCTGCTATATCGTCATTAATAGTGGCTATCGACAGTCCCGTGTTAAATGACCGCGACGTATCTTAACTTCCCGACATAGTTCACACGATCCGTAAGATTGGCCTTATCTCGTAATGGTGCGATAACGGCACTGATTGTTGCGTGAACGGTCTACCACCCATGCATGATGCTCGTGTTAAGCGAACCGACGCTTATCTCAGGCAGGCGAAAATGCCTATGTCCCGTGAGTAACGCGACTTTGTGATTTTCTTCGATCAATTATATTCTTCGATTCTTAATTTTATAACTGGTTTTTAAAAGATTTTTAAAATTAAGAAGAAAATCGATCATTCAGCTAAAGATATCAATCACTTCAAGCGAAAGTTTCGTTCAGTAAATAAAATTACTGATTTTATCTTGCATTTTTTATTCGAATCACATTTCGAATCATATTAGTCATTTTATAAAAATCATATAATTCATATTTAAAAAATATGTATTTATAATAATTTAAGTAAAACAAATAATATTTATTTATTATGGATACTTATTATAAGTAATAAATAAATTTATTATCTTTTTTATTTGTATCTCATTATTTGTTAAGCAAACAGACGTTTATTTTATTGTAAATTATTTGATAAACATGTAGAATTTTAAATGGTAATAATTCATTTAAATTTATTACTCTAATTTGTCAGAGTCAGATTAATCTTTTTATTGGCGTAATTTTTGTAAATCCGGCCGATTACATCAACGCCACATGACAGTAATCCCAATTAACTCATTTTCTCTCTCAGTTCTTTAATACGCACAACTTCAAGAAAGACATAATTGTAGCATAATAATTCTAGCGTTCGCTAATTTAAAGTTAATTAATGCAGAACGTTGGGATGTAACGCAACCTTGAGTCTGATTACATTGCTCATTTTTCTCATCTTGTCTTTCTCACTTTCATTTTAGTATCATTAATCTTAAGTGTCTCGCTGACAAATTTTGTTTATTGTCTGCGGTATAAACGAACAAAACTCGCAAAAGAAATCATGTATAATAAATAAAAGATGTGTAATAAATAAAAGAGACAATTTTTTTATCTTAGTATACAAAAATTCGAACGTAAAAAGTAGTTATACTTGAGTTTACGGAACTCAATTTAGAATAACACTCCATTCGTATTAGTATTGGAGGCGATGTTTCCTGCGTCGGCGTTAAAATCACCGCGTGCAATATACCGAGAACGGCACCGAAAGAAACTTCCTTCGGCTTCAGTCTCAGTCAATTCGCGCGTTATGTGTTCTCTCTTCCCCCCCCCCTCCTCGCTCTCTCTCTCTCTCTCTCTCTCTCTCTCTCTCCTTCTTTCGTTGTTGTCACCATGAGAGCAGCCGCGACACTTGGTGTCATCGTCGCGAGCGAGCGGAAACAACGAGCAACGAGCAAGGCAACGGCAACAATAAGCAGACAAATCAGTGCGGTCATATAGCTGTCTCTCGGCTACAATCCCATCCCTTTTCTCCATTCTCTTCTCTATACACTCTGTCTCTCTCCCTCTCTCTCTCTCTCTCTCTTTCTCTTCCGCTCCTTTTCTCTCGCTTCTCGCTCTCTTCGCTTCTACTCCTTCGAATGCGGCGCGAGAGCGCGGTATATGGGCGGTAAGAAACGCCCGGAGAGGAGCATTCGGAGTGCAAGGAAAGATGGTATCTGCGTCAGCGCGGTCGGGGATCAGCGGATCGGATCGAGTCGCTCAGCGGGGGTTTCTTTGGGTCATGCACGAAGTGAGTCCCATTCTTCTGGGGCCCCGTTTCTCTGCCCCGCCCCGCGCCGCTCCTGGCTCCGCCAGCTTGGCCCGAGGCCCCGCACCGCCCCTCTACGTTCCACCTCCCCCTGTTCCGCTACGTGGCCGAAGCATGCATCGTCTACAGGCCGATACTCCACGATACTCCACGTCTCGAGAGCGGTCCCCGTCCCTTTTACCGAACGAGGTCTTATGGATTCTCTATGAGGGGTCGAACCACTGACATCGACCGATTAATAACGTGTGTTCGTGGGGGCTCGCATGGCCCACGACGATGACGACGACGATCCAGACGACTACGTGTCTTACCGAGAACTTAAAGGGTACATCGTAATTCTGTATAACGATCGGAGACAATAAGATATGTATCTACTAATAGTTGCTTTTCTTCCTATGTTTTTCATACGACATATAGAGGGAAATCCAAGAGAATCGAAGGTGGAAAATATATATGTAAGAATACAAGCGGAAGATGTTATCTGCAAAGACCGAATCGATGCTCCTCTCGAGAATTCCTCGCTTACGGCTTGAAATTCCGATTTAGAAGGTTAGTTTGAAATAAATTTTAGCTGAAATAAGTCGCGGTGATTTCTCCTTAAGGAAAGCCTTAACTGTATCATATTTTTTTCATTCGTTTTTATTACAGGTTCGTTATATATATATATATATATATATATATATATATATATATATATATATATATATATTTTAAAATATATATATA
>Ga0157363_1000564_pt1 | contig 28720 bp, 15 predicted proteins | sample AttsexASBM1_FD_111477 | JGI IMG/M metagenome (GOLD analysis project Ga0157363, IMG submission 111477) | Fungus gardens microbial communities from leaf cutter ant in Ribeirão Preto, State of São Paulo, Brazil - Atta sexdens ASBM1 | ecosystem: Host-associated > Fungi > Mycelium > Unclassified ... | reverse complement strand
CATGATGAAGAATGAAGACAAAAAAATTTGACTTCTTTTGTTCTGATTGGATCAAACATCAATCTTTCAATCTTTAATGGCTCCGACACATCAGCACGATATTCATCGCGCGTGACACGCAATATCCAATGAAAATATACCTTTAGAATGAAAACATTGGTAAAACTGTACACTCATTGGATATTACGTGTCGCGCGCGATGAACATTGCGCTGGTGTGTCGGAGACATACTTCGGAACAGTCGGAAACAATTTGCGACGGCATGCAGAGTTATAGTTAATATAGAACATACACTACAGAATTCGAATCCCTTTCAGGGAGACCCAAATGAATGTAAGACTCCTTAATAATTCTTCTTTTCGTTTTCCCACACGGAAATAGCATTCAGGGGCTCGATTGTGTATTTTGAAATGAGATGAAAATTACAAAAGTGAGCAATGATTACTATTATTGATCAATTAAATTGATGAATATTCTAGTGAATTTGTTCACACAATCAACCCTCTAGGTATTTGATAGTATTGTTTTCTATGCTGAAAAAAATAGCGAAGACATGCACTACGTAATCACGTAGAGTACGGATCAATTGCCAAGATTCGAGCGTCAATGAATGCGCGCGAACGTGGGACACATGCTAAGTGCAATTCATTGGCGGCGAATTTCAATTACCGGAATGTGGAAAGAACTTTTCTTATCTTGAGACGGCTAAATGTTTTCTGTTGTTCCCTTTCCGCCAGCGGAAAGAAGTGGACAAGGAAGAAGGCCTCTGTAGCTTCCTGAATAAATTTGACTCAGCTGTGTTGATTGGCTGTTTTCTCGCATGAGCGATCATTTTTCGTTAATATTTTAATGGTTGGTTATATTATTAGTATTAACAGTTAGTGAGAAGGTAGGGCCATCCGCAAAGCATTTGAAATTAATCAATTAAATATATATTTAATAGCAATCGGTACATTAATTAATGGGTTGATAATTAATTAATTCTGTGCGAAAACAGATTTGTTTCTAAGTTAATTAGAAAAATACGAACTTATTATATTAATTCTAGATTTAAAAATTGAATTGTACTTCTAAATTAGAACTTAGAATTAATGTTTCTGGATTTAAGAATTGGAATAAAGAAAATTATGCATGGTCTACAATGAGAAGTAGCAGTAGTGGATGAAGTGTAGAAATCATAGTTGATTATCCTCCTCACATTCGATTATGATTGGTTGATTTCTACGCCTACTCTTTAATCCACTACTGTTACTGCCTATTGTAGACACACATTATACTCGGACTTAAAATTCACATTGCTTAAAAGCTAGAGCGGCAATTGGTCAGCCAATAAAAAGAGTCGATATTTCGCGCTTGGCCCCTATTCATTTCTTGAAAAGTATCACATACAAAAAACTAGGGAAATGCTATAGTATATGTAACGCATACTATATTTCCCTAGTTTTTTGTATGTAATACTTTTTAATAGGGATTCTGGACAACGCGCATTGTTAAAGGCTCCGCACAATAAAAGGGACAAAGAACAGAGAATAAAAATTTCAACCTATCAGAAATTATGTATTCCACAATATATGATTTCTGATAGGTTGAAATTCTTATTTTCTATTCTCTGTTCTCTGTATCTTTTATTGTGCGAAGCCTCCTGCACATTGGAAGCGGAAACGCCGCGCGGCAAAATATGATGTGATAGCCAATAAGCTTACAGCTCCTAAAGCCGATTCTACATTAATTGCAAACTGATCTCAAGTTTGTTGTGACAGCCAATATGAAGCTTTGATTTCAAAATGCAAATTTCAGATTGGCTGTCGCACAAACTTGCGATCGGCTTGCTAATGTAGAACTGACTTAATATGTTCATTGTTACCGCGTCTTATTTTGCCGTATGGCAAGCGTTTTCATGTCCAATGTGCAGAAGCCATGATTCTTCACTATATTTGCCGTGGTCGTTCCCAAAACCTTCTTCCATTGATTCTTCGTCACAGTGGATGCCGGTGAGAGGAATGTGCGTCAAGTTAGAAACGTATTCGCTCACCATTCTTATTTCTTTTCCTACTCCTTGCTCTGTCCCCATTCATTGAGTTATAATGGGTTATGGTCATTACAGATTATATTTGTATTGACTGCTTGAACTTTTGTAGCTCCTTTCATTCCATTTTCAAAAACAATTGAATATCTATTGTAATATTAGTGCAGGATCTGAAGAGTGTTTGGCGTTCAGACACCTTATTTCTAGATAAGGTGCCAAGTATGTATGTCAATTTGAAGAAAAAGATTGAAATTTCTCATTTACGAGGAAATGTAGTGATGTTTATTCACAAGTATTGTATTTATTTTACAGCAATTTGTCGACGAATATTATCCGCAGGAAATTTAAATAATCGAATACTTTTTTTTGATCTATTGATAGTTTATCGCAACAAGGTATTTTATAAATTTTTTTGCCTTCGTTAATATATAACATTTCAGTTTTTTTATATTCTTCTTTTTATCTCTTAGTCTTATGATAACATTTTGAAGTGCGGAAATACATAAATACGAAGCTACAAAGCTTTCCAATATCTTAGAAGCTGTAACTTATAACAACTGTAACCTTCTCAGCTCAGCGGCAGAGTGAGAATAGAACAAGAAGCAGGGAAAGGAGTAAAAATGGTGGATATGCGAATACTCACGTTTATAGTGCCTTAGTTTATAGTGCCTTAGATGCGTCTCTAGGAACTTAGTGCTCTCATGTACTGTTCAGGGGGTCGATTGCGTATCATCATCGAATTTATTCATCTATTCTCACTTCTCGCATTGTCATCTCCGTGAAAAAATATGCGCGATTGGCTATGAGCATAGTGAAAATACGATATTGCTATGCACACGAAAATGAAAATCAGATGTGAGTGCGAAATGCAAGTGATACATAATCAAAGTGACATACATAACTTTTGTTGTGACGCACGTAAGCACACACGTGCATATGTGTTTATAACAGAATAACAGAATATAATTTATTTTAACATAGGATACATATCATTAGTTATTTGAATAATATCGTGTATTATTCAAATAACTAACACAATAAAATTATCTATACGGTGAAGCGAATCTTAGTATTCAATAATATTTTTAAGTAAATTTTACTATCTTACAATTTCATAATTTTTTTTAACTGGAAATTCTAAAATTTCCAAAAAAAAATTAATTTACGTAAAAAATATTATAACATGAAGATTTGCTTTGACCATATAAGCCATTTCATCATCTTATTTATTTAAATAATTATTATATTTATATATTTAATATAATATATTTAATATATTTATATACTAATATATTTATATACTAATCTATAATTTTCTAAATGTCTGGGATTTCAAATGAATCTTGAATATCCCGTAATCGTCTTCTTATTAAATTCAAATGTTTGTAAATTTTATTATTTTCGTTGTCATTTTCCTCCATACAAAGCATAAAAATAATTTACTGAAAATCTGTTTTTAAATAGAACAGATTTTGGCAAATTTCAACCAATCTCGACACGCTTTAACACCATTTGATACAATTCGAAAAAATAAAATTTCTTTCTCGAGCAATGTCACATGAAAAATATCGCGCATTTCCATTAAACAACCCAATCAAGTGAGAGTTCACTTTTATCATTTGCATTAAGTGTTTTCGACTCGACTGAGTTTGCACTAACCTGGTAGTTGATTGAGGCTATGATCAAAATCTCGCTACAAATGCTTTGAAGTGTTTGATGGACTAATTAGAAGAAAAAATTTTACAAACTGACCAATTAAAAAACTCTTCAAAGCATTTGCAAAATCGTGTTGACCATACTCTGAATATCTTAAAATGAAGTGAAAATTACAAAAATGAGCAAATTCACTAAATATTAACCAATTAAATTATAAATATTCTAGTAAATTTGCTCGCTTTTGTAATTTTCACTTTATTTCGAGATATTCAATCGATTCCCTGGGTTGAAGTAATGATGTGGTCTCCTATTGGTAGAGCGTGTAACGTTAACCAATAGCGAACCATTTTCTGACCCAAGTTGATGCTAACTTGGTCGGGCCGAAAACGCTAAATTTCGAGATACACAATCGACTTCTAGGACTGTTAGCAAGTCTGTTCAAAAATAATTATTGGACAAGAAAAATGAAGTTGTTGCGGACATTGCAGGCGTAAACAATATCGCCTTGCTGGTTGGCTGTTAGTCCTGCACTGCTTGCAATTGATGACAACAGTGAACTGCGGTGAACTATAATCTGTATGCAGTAGCGAGCACGTAGGACTTCAAGTCCAGTCTAGGTCCAGGCGGTCCAGGTTAAATTTCAGACGTACAGAGTCCCGTTGTGCCCTGTGCCATGCGATGTTATGTCGTTTGTTGTCGCAAGTCTGAATGTTGAATGCCGATGCGACGCACTTCTCTCAAAAGGGAAAAACAAAAGCGCCCGTCGTGCGCGTATTTATGTACACGAGCAAGTATGCACTCCGGCTATCCTGCCTTATCTTCTCGTCCTGACTCGCGATCGCAAGACGAGCATAACCTCCAAGCGATACGGTTTACGCAACTCACTTAGGATTACAATGGTACCTTTCTTGGAGGCGACGATTGCGGTTCCGTGAATTTACTTTTATTTAGAATAAGAAACATAAAGAAATGTAAACAACTGTTTTCAATGATAACGACGTTGTTTACTAGTGAAAGCTGTCAGTAATTAGAATTTAATAACGCTAATTTACGCATTGGCAAACTCCACTTGTAGAAATTATATACTACATTGTATGTTAAAATAGATTACACCATACATGAACTTATTAATATTTGAAGTATGTGATACAAACAGTATGTTATACAATAAATATACAAACATGTATTTATGTTTGTTTGTGTGTGTGTGTGTGTGTGTGTGTGTGTGTGTGTGTGTGTGTATGTGTGTGCGCGCGCGTGTATGTGCGTATGTGATATATGAATATTCATGCACATACATGTTAATAGGATTGGAGCTAGAGGTTGACTATCTTGAGCTCAGTTATGTACTTTGAAGTAAGATGAAAATTATAAAAGTGGATAAATTCATTAAATATTAACCAATGAAATTATAAATGTTTAGTGATTTACCCACTTTTGTAATTTTAATTTTGTTTCAAGATATACTCTGCGTGCGTTTATTGTATGTGGCGTCTTTGTTTTTTTTTAATAATATTTTTATAATATATATTTATAATATATATTTAAATGCAAAAATTTTCGGGGATTTTAAACAATACGAATAAACCTGTCTAAATTAATATTTAAAACAGTTGAATATACTACTTTTAATTAATCATATATTTAATATATATTAAATTAATTTAAATAATTAAACATTTATCACAATAGGATTTATTATTTATATATATTAATATACAGTTATAAGTATATATATTAATATATACAGTTATCAATACATAAATTTTATAAAGATTAAGTATATATGCATATGCGTGCGTGCATGCGTGCGTGCGTGCGTGCGTGCGTGCGTGCGTGCGTGCGTGCGTGTGTGTGTGTGTGTTGTGTGTGTGTGTGTGTGTGTGTATGTGTGTGTGTGTACAATATACATATTAACATTTAACTAAAAATATTTAAATATATTTTTAATTAACACGCTTAATTTTTTTTATTAATCTTTGTGTATTTTTATAGATATCAACCATGATTGTTCAACAACATTAGTCGAATTGAATTATCCTTGGGAATGTCGGTCACCAGCGAGCCATATAGTGGGGAAGTGGTGTCCCAAGGAATAATCACCAAGTTTAATTTTATGGAGAATGAACTAAAATGCGCATCTCCGTTAAATGAGAGTATCAGGGAAAGTCTGGTAAAGAATTAAATAGCTTTGAGAGAGATGTCTGTTTGTTTTTTTTATAACTGAACTGACGTATACTTAATGTAAAATAGATATATGTAAAGTTTGGTGAAAGCAAAAAAGTGTAGTCCAGTGCAGCAATAAAAGATAAATCTTTGAATTGAAGTCAATTATACTACTGTATTTATAAGATTTCTATCTATTTTTTATAGACTGTCAATGAAGAGATAATTGTGAGTGCTAATGGACATTTGCCAGGTAAAGTCGGTTGTCAGACCCAGTCTACTGTATATTTTGAAGAGGATCTAGAAACTTGCGACGATACACCTGCTAGGTTTGAGGAATCCATAGATATTGTTCCATTATCAGATGATTCGTCAATTATCGAGAAATGGAATTGTGAAAATGTTGAGGCACCTATTTCAAAGGTACACATTCAAAAATCGGATACTTATTTTTAATAATCGATGAAGTATTATACTTGTGCTTAGCAGCAACTTGTGTTTACACAAACAATAGAATTAAAGGACTTCAGCCAAGTTAGATTTTAATTCTTGTTAAGTAATAAATACTATCGAGATAAGCGATGAAATTATCTCTCACCTATATTTTTGAATATGTAATGCATCATAAAATATATATATATATATATATATATATATACATATTTTTTTTAATTTGTTTACCTTATGGTTTAGACGCGAAGCAACCTCTCAAAAATAATTTTTCATTTTCAAAGAATATCTTATACCTATCAGGTATAAGAAAAAATATTTTATATAAAAGTTTTTTTATTCAAAAGTTCTGGTCTTTTATACTTCTTTATATTATTAAAACGGTGTATTCTCCTTCTTCTCAGTCCTATTGAACATGGTGACTTCTCTCATATGCCTGTGGTGCGCACATTGCTTGTACACAGTCATATGGGATCTACAGTTTAACGTCAATTCCGAACAATGATTTATTAGAAAAGTGCTCTTGGCAAGAATACTCTCGGCGATTTGCTTTCCGAAAGGAGCTACGAGCATTCGAAAACATTTTTTTGGTTCTGTCTAGGATTGAACCCGGGATCTCTGGCATAGCAGTCTCGTGCGCTGCCTGCTACGCCAAGCTCGCACTCCAAAACGATATATATTCACTTTTTTCAAAAATATCAAATTTTTTAATTTACTCATTCTCCAGGGTTGTTTCAACCTCTAAACTTTTAGATAAGCAGATAAAAAATATGGGTCTGTTTTTTTGATGTTCTACAATATATTCAAAGCTCGTAAAAATCGGCGAGGGAGTTCCAAGGATTCTCCTGTAAGTCGCTAAGAAGTCATACCAAATGGTGGAAATGTTACAATGATATGAAATATGTCATACGTTTTTACTCAATTATAACTTATGTAAGAATTATTACATATATATAAATACAATATACAGGAAGATGAGTTTGAGGATGATGAAGATGACGAGGAAACGATTGCAACTTTTGTCACTGCGGCGGGACAACAGTTGGCTCTCTATGCCGTGGAAGATTCGGACGAGATATTTGCTGTTGCCGTTTACGATGAGTCCGACGAACCTCCGACTAACTTCCAGTTTCTTATGAAGTAAGTCAATGAGTAAAATAAATTCACCCAGTTTTAGTTAAAAACTTAGATATTTAAAATCTATAGACGAGCAGTTTACCCCCATTTTCAGTTCATTAACCGATTAATCAACGTTTTCTAATGACTGAAAATGATTTAATTCGATTTCTCATATTATTCTACAGAAAAACATCTATATACACTTTATTTTTTATGTGGTCGTTGAATAGTTATAAATAATTTCTTGTTTAAAAAATCTAAACTTCGAATAAAACTTCCGAAAAAAATTCTGTAAGATTAATTGGATCAAAATTTTTTGTCTCTGAAATTTTTTTTGTTTAAATCAATAGTTTTTAAAATAAAAAATGTCTAAATTTGATTACTTTTGTGATTACTTTTATGATTTTTTTTTCTTAGAAATTAGTCCATCCAATTAGTATGAACAAAGGCGCATCTACGGCCTTATATAATAAAATTTTCACTAACAGTAATAGTACAGATCAAAATAAAATAAAATTCTTTTAGTTTAAGATTGGCCGAATATTTCTATTTTTTATTCACAATTACTAATTGAGGAATCGAATTAAATTATTTTCAGCCAATAGAACGTTGATTGGTCGGTTAGTGCACTTATTAAGCGATTTTTTGATAACCCGCTCAGCTACTAATCTTCAAAATTTTTTCAGCATAGAAAAAAATAATTTCAATTAGATGATGATTAAATTGTAATCTCCCTGTCTTTTTATTTGGTTTTATATGTAGATTAGCAGAATTACAACTATGGCTGTAATTACAGATCAGACGTGGAACGTTTAATAGGCGAAGGTGCCGTTCGAACGGTGAAAAAACCGTCGCAGATGAAAAAACGAGTATTTACTGCCAAACCACCAATGTTTTGTCATAAGGAAGAAGCGAACGACAAGACTTCTATCTGCGACGCATCAGTCAACAATGAGAAGAATATTGCGCAAGAGGACGGTAGCAGAATAGTACATAATTATGAAACTTACCAAAACTGTAGCGACAAGATTAATTTAGAGTCTAGTGATAGTGTTCACACAGCTGTCGATGAACAATCGGATATTACGTATCTCATGATGAACGACAGTTTTGTCAATATCGGTATGTATATAAATGTGAATGTAAAATGATAGTAGTTTTCTTTAATAAAACGAAATGTTTGTGGTGATGGTCGCAATCAGGTGTCACCAATGTAAAAGTAATAAAATTAATTGTTCTGAATTTTTTATACATAATTTATTCTGTAGAATTTCAATCTGTTCGAAGAAAGTATTGTTCATGTACAATATAATGAAGCTATCGGTAATTTGAAGTGACAATTCTAATTATATCTAATAAATATCATTTGAATAAATACAAATGTAAGCAATTAATGCATAACATGATAATTTACGGAGATAATATTTGTTTTTTTTACATAATATATAAGAAATTTTTTTTATTTTAAGATATAAAGTAACATTTTTTTATAAAAATTATTTTATGCTATACAATTAAATTTAATACAAGACTTTTACTATGATACTATTGATACTTATAATAAGTTAGTATTTAATAGGTATTTATAAAATAATATATAAGGTTGGAGGAATACATCTTTTTAGTCGAACAACCAGATGGCTGTGAAGATAACGTTGAATTCGAGGACGAATTGATCGAGCATTCAACAGTACAATACATCCTTTTAGAAGCCGATTATGAATCGGAATCGGAGTTAACGTTTGATGACATTCAAGCGACATTACAGAATATGAAGATTTCTCGCGAGAAATCATTGGAAACAAACGATAAAAAATCAGACAAATTGCAAGATGATCATTCAAGTATCCAGCAAGACTCGCGTGAGTCTTCGATAAAGGAAGAATCATCGTTTAGTGAAGACGCAGATGCATTTGAGTTGTATATGTCGCCGCAGTCAACGATCGACCGAACATGCGTTTCCGTCTCGGAGGACGATCGACAGCGATTGATTGACACGTTGACCGATTCGCCACCATCAACAATGAAGATTATTTCGCAGACGCCACTGAAAGTTAAACGCTCACGTAAGCAGCAATTGATTTCAGTGGACCGTGATGACGGAGAAATCATTATTCAGCCAGCATCGATGATGAATGATGAATCGATCGGTAAGAAGCGCACAACTCGACGACGTCGATTGCCAATACGTGTTGCCATGGCTAATCGAAAGGGGATTAAGGGGGCGAGGCGAATTAAGCGGCCCAAACGGCGGAAGGTGAATGCACATAGAAGCGTAAATTACAAAACGAATAATGGTGCATTAATTAGTATGCAAAGATTTTCTTTGAAAAAATATATTTACTCGATATAAAGAATTATACATTTCGCGGGTTTTCTCCATAATACTTACTCCATAATATTATATTCATTGAAGATTCGATTTTTCGAGGAATATAATTATGGAGTAAATAAATATAGTTTTCAAAGGAAATCTTTGCGTACTATTTATTTGCGCTGTTACACCTTCATTTAATTTTCTTCAATATTGAGGGTCTTTTTACAAATTTATTTTTTATTAAATTAAGATTCTTCTTGGAAATTTCAATATTCCTATTTACAAATTAAAATTTTTCAAGTTTTAGTGTCATTAACTCTTTAATACTTAGGAATTGTTTTCATTCAGCTATTCTATGATTATGATCAATCAGAAGTTATAAAATTAAAGTTATTGAAGCTTTTCAGAGAGTAAGAGTTGACAAAAAATAGTCTAAATTAATAAAACATTAACATTTTTAAGCATCAATAAGTCTTTATAATGACGAATTTTCTAATGTGTCGAAAATTATAGATCGTAGAAATAATCGATCTGGACGTCGACGAGGAAGAGCAGCAGATGACACGTAACGTAGTGGAAATCACTCTAGATGACAACAAAGACAAATGTTCTAGTGACAAAGAGAACGAAATTATCATGGTGAGGGATTCGGATTCCAGTACCAGTGATCATGAAGAAAACGAGAAGACTGAATGGGCCAGTGGCCGTTTGAAGCTCAATGGCGAAACACGTTGCGAATATTGTTCTAGAAACTTTCGATACCGACGTACTCTCAATATGCATCTTTTGGTTTGCCAGAAAGCGCCAACGAATGCCCTCAATCTCGATAAAGGAAAACCGAAAAGCAAAATAAATAAGAAAATTAAAAAGCAATTTACTTGTAAGATCTGCCAGGAGAAGTTTGACGCAGTCGTTGTCTTGGCGCGTCATGTTCGCTTAGTACATGTGCCGAGAAAGAAGAACGAGTTGAGCCTGTCCTCAGAAAAGTATGCAAATCCATATTTTTTTCTGATACATAGAATCACTTATATATCATTTTATGCAAATTCAATATTCAGTTTTTTTTTTAATTTCTTGTCCTTTATTCGACAGATCTTCGAGTAAATCTTTGAGATCGATTCGAGAGAAAGAACTAAATTCAACGGAAGAAGAAGAATCGGATGACGAAGACAACACGACAGAGAAAGAACTCAGTATGCTTGCCAGGGTGAAGAGAAAACGAAAACAAAGAAATAACTACTCAGAGTCGAAAAAGCTCGATTGTGCAGAATGTGGCCGATGGTTTCCAAGTATTACTCTATTAAATGCGCATAGCTTGCAGCATGGCATTAAGAGATCAGGTATATCAAAAATAAGTGTTAAGATCAAAATTAAAAAAACGTAATTATTAGACGTAATTTGTCGAAGCTCAATATAAGACTGAATGAGAAATATTCTTTAACTATTATTATAATTGAAGCTTTTTATTTTCTTAAAGTTGTATGTGCATGTATATATTTGCAATGTGCATGATTTAATATTTTTCTGTATGTATAAATTTATTTAATAATTTACTTAATAAATTCAAAATTTATATAATACTACATTAATATATATAAATTTTAATATATAAAAACAATTAATATACATAAATTGGCTAGTTTCTTAATAAAATTAGATATTGAATTAAAATATTGTTGTCTGTACGTGATAAGCAACGAGATATAAGAGTGATAGTAGATTTGGAATCAGTAATCCGATTCTGTAACTTGTTAACGATAGTGTCGTTATTTTATTATTGCGCAAATATTATGCATGGAAAAAAACTTGCGAACAACGACGATATAATGAAAAAAACGATACCGAACTGAGTTACAGATTCGGAGCACTGATTACCTATATTGTTTTGCTTATAGAACAACTACGCAAGTGCCACATCTGCAAGAAGTATATAAAATCCAGGTTACTATTTTTACGACATTTGAGAATGCACAACGATACACAACGCACTTCTGATAGCTCATCCAAGATGGTGCGGCGAAAGCTACGCGGTCGGCCAAGCACGTGTAAAATCGCATCTCCCCGAAAACGGGGTCGGCCGAGGAAGTTCTGATCTTTTTCGCTCGTTCGTAACATGTATAATATTATGTTAATACCGCCGTCGTCGGGTTGGAGTTCGTTAATGTATTTTATTTTTTTCTTTTCCGAAATGACAATTGATAACATCTCTTTTATTATTAAGACATTACCTTGAATGTAAATAGCGAGTAATGTCATGTTATGTATCATTTATATATCTCTTTCATCGATTTATATTTGAAAATTATCAAGAAATCGAGAGAGATTCGACAAATATATAATTTTTATTTTTTTTATTTTTAATAAATGATTTCATGAAGTTAGGAATGTCTTGCGATTGTAATTTGTGATGAGTAACATTTTCAAAAAACTCTTAAATCTTAAAAACTTCAAAATTTCAAAGTCATTTATTGAAACAGCAAAAAATTTCAATTTCAATATTGCTTTTGGAAGAATTAAAAATTTTATTACTGATGAGATGTAAATCAAAAAGAAGATTTCTTTTTGATAATATTCTCATAAAAAAATTGATTTCTATTTTCTATACAAAGTTTTTAGCTACAATCTACTCCGAGGGACTTATAGACACTCCAGGATCTCATTGATCTCTTGTTGACATCCATAAAGTGCTCCAACGGATTTTTGTAAATAAAACGACACGATTTGTTAGAAGTTCGACGATGCAATTTATATATATATATATATATATATATATATATATAAAATTACATAATATATATAATTATATATATGTAATATATAAATTATATATATTATATAATATATAATATATATAAAAAATATATGTACTAATTAATTAATAGGAAAAATACGCTGATAAAACTTAAGGCCGTGTGTATAAACAATATGATATATACATTGTATTGACTTTCGTCTAATACAATAAAATGATGAAACAAGGCTGTGGATCATAGATCCTGAAACAAGTCTGTTCTTTTCAATTATACTTTTTATATTATTTCTTTTCTGCACTTAAAATATGCAAAGCGAAAATTTAAATTATATAAATTATCGATTTAAATTTTAAATTATTTCGTATATTATAATTTTTTTATTAGAAAATATTTTTCTTCGAAATAAAATTTCGATAATACACATTTAGAATAATTGAACAGAACTTTGTGAAATTCTATTTTTTCCTGCTTATTGTCAGATTTGCATTAAAAAAAGAAACAGAAAATATTGAACATGCAGCTAAAAAAAATAGATATACTGCTAAAATATGAAGTCGAATCATGAGATTGAAAGAAATTAAATGAATAATGTTTAAAAAAATACATTTATTGTGTTTATAATAAAATAATAAAACAATCACTTCGAGAATATCTACAATACATTTTATATAGAGTACACAATTAACGTGATACTATATAAATGCGTTGAAACATTTTTTCATTAGCTAATTAGCAAAATTCGTTTTTCTAATGTGTGATCAATCAAATGCTTCAAAACGCTTCATCAAAATGCTTTATAATAACATTTTAACTGCATACATACATCACAATAAAAGTCAATTTCCCAAAAAATGTGGAGTCTGGCTTTTCCAAGGAAGCTAATCTATTACGGTTTTATTTTTGTCCTTTTCCAGGTTATTTTATCCTCATAAAATTGAATAACAATCTGAGAACACTGGCAGACACCATATCAATTGCATCCGTTCCTTTCCTGCGCAAACAAAATTATTAGGGATGCACTGGATCGTAAAATTACCGAATACCGAATATTCGAAAAGAATGTAATATCGTATATACAGGAGAGCAATTTTTCGAGTTGGATATCCGATATTTTCCGGATATTTGACTAAATTCTGGGACATGTCTTTAAAAAAAACTAGAAAAAAAATTATAATTTGGAACAAGAATACAAGATATTATAATATTATGAGTATGTATTTATTTATAAAACATTTATAATAAAAAATTAGCAATAATATAAAATTTTGGATATTCTCGGATATTAATGATATCCGACTATTCGGTCAGATAGTAAAAGTATCGGATAATATCAGATACTAAATATTTTTTTCCGATGCATTCCTAAAAATTATCTTTATTCATCAGCCATTTTTAAATTGTTTCAACCATTTTTAAATTGTACCAGTTTAAATTTTTTATGCATTTCTTGAATATGTATTAAACATTAGAAATAGATGTATGAATGCAAATGAGTGTAGAGGATCACATTCAATCAAGACAAGTCTTGGTGCCTAAATAATATTTTTGTACAATGTCCAGTTGAAGCGAAGTATACGTCGATTATTTATAGATCTTGACATACAATTGTAGATTAAAGGATTACTACATAGTAACAAATTAAATTGAAAAGCAACTTAATATAACTAATGTGGATAAATATCTAAATACTGCAAAGAAATTAATATAAAAAAATATCACCTTGATCAGGATTTGAACTTCGATTTTTTTTATTCTTTGCAGATATTTTGTCAATTAGAAGCAGGTGATGACTAATCACGTTAATCAGTAGGACGTACTACATATCATTGTATCAAGTACATAAATTTTCCATTGTCATCCGCTGAGCCAAGGATCTTATTTGTATCCCATTCTCTTTTGAATCCTTGTATTCTGCTGTCATCTATTATCATCTCATCAGCACACATATCTGTTTTAATTTCTATATTATCAGAATTTATCTCGGTCTTGCCTATACGACACAAAAATAATTAATATTGCTGAGAATAAAAAAGAAAACAAGACTTATTCTTTCTTATCGCAAGGATATATGAAATAAGAGAATGAATAAACTAAAAAAGATTGGAACTAAAATCGAAAACATAAAACAACATACAATAATTAATATCGTTGGAAATATAAGTATAAAAATAAGGAAATTAACTTAAGAGAAGTATTCAGTAGACAGTACCGATCATTCTAATTCTATTCTTTTTTAAAATGTAATATGGCTTAGTCATAGTAAAAATAAAGTTAAAAAATGTGATTTGTAATATACACAAAATATAAAAGAAAATTAGGAAAATTATTTTACCTAAAATTTATTATAAAAATTGATAATTAGTAAAAATAGAATTATAATTTGTAGTTGACATAAAATTCTCGTCCACTACCAATCGATTATTTATTTAGTATATTTTTAGGTTCAAATGATTAGAACAACAAATAGCTTTTCAATTTCTCATCATTTATTCGACAGATCTGCGAACAAATCTTTAAAATCAGTTCAAGAAAAAAACGAATTGAACGGAAGAGAAAGAATCAGATGAAAAGAACAATATAATAGAGAAAGAACTTGATGCGTTAACTAGAATAAAGAGAAAATGAAAACAAATGAATAATTACTTGATAACGAAGAATCTCGATTGTATGGATTGTGGCCGATTTCTAAGCACTCTACTGCAGCGCAGCATAATACTAAGAAATTAAGTATATTAAAATCAAAATTATATAAGATCGAAAATAAGAGAGCAATCTTATGAATATGAAGGTAATAGAAGAGCTATATGAACAAATGACAAATTTCAATATAAGACTGAATGAGAAATTCTTTCATATATAAGGTTGTTCGAAAAATTTATTTCAAATCTTTATGACAAAGCCACAATAACACCAAATAACATCAAAATGAGTCATGAATAATTGAAAAGTGGATTTTTCATAATCTTTGCTATTTCCATAATCCAGCTATTTTGATGTAATTTATAACGACTTGTGCTTTACTTGAGAATTATCTCAGATATAATACTGCACAAGAAAATTTCAGAAATTAATGCACAGACTTCTAATAGTCACAATGGAGATAGATTTGTGCAGAGTAATGGCGAGTTCTTTAATATTCGCAGATTTTAGTGTAGGAGGTCCTTCAGTAATAAAACATTGCTGAAGGATCTGCTAGGCTAGACTCTGCAAATGTTAGACCTTCTGAAGTCGCTCATGAGGATAATTTTCCACGTTGAAATTGCCAGCTTCGAATTTTCGATATTATCTATAAATTGTGTAGAGTGATTTTTATCAATAAAAACATCTTCATAGGAGAAGATATCAGTCAAGGTTTTCGACGCAATGCAGGATCATTTGTGAAAATCCATCTGATTCTTCGTTTTTTCACTCGATTTTGCCAACACAGTTGCATTTAAAAGAGCCTGTGATTGATTCCGTTACCTTGTCAAATTCACAAATCCGAGGAAGTTTGCTGTCAAACAGAATTAGAGTAGAAGACTCCAGTCAATGTTCTAATTTAAAAATAACGTATGTGTAGTTACACTTATATCTGATTTTCAATTTTTTCATATACTCAGTCATCATCTAATTGATTCTGCCATTTTTCAAGCATAAATAAAAAATCTGAGGACAGCAATGATCAGACTCTTAGAACAACAGAGGAAATAGTCTAGATCCACAATTTTGCTTCAAGAGGCCGCAAGCCGTAAGAAATTGACTAATTATAGTCGAATTTGAAAACCAAATTGTCGATTGTGATTGGTCAATTTTCATACAGCTTTATGGCATCTTGAAGTAATGTTGTGGATCTATTTCGAAGCACAATATGAGTATTAAAATTTTAATCTATTAAAATTTTACTGTGTATTCAGGTGTAACTGCAGATTTTTGAAATCTTAATACTTATTTCAGTTTCTATTTTTTCCATTTTTGCACGTTCTCTTATTTTTAGGGGCACAAAATCGTTTGAATCATCCTCGCTTAGCGATTACCATGGCAATGCAGAGCGCAAATTTTGAAACAAACTTTCCAACAAACAATCTAATAGAGTCACAGACGAGAATATATTGTTAAAGACAGCTGGCTTTAATAATACTTTAGTAGTATTATAGCGGTATTCATAGTCAGTTTTTATTTCAAGACTATCTTAATGTCTTAAGATTCAATATGTGATGACTCCTAAGTAGTGATGTCAGGAGCGAAAAATGATACGTTAATTTTTACGTGCCATTTATAAATAAAGATAATTTGGACAAAACAAAATAATGAGATTGCTTTAAAACATTTGTAAAAATGGATGAAAACTATGCTTATCCCTCTTGACAGTCATTAAATAATCATAAAAAGTGATAAAAGACACATGTAAGTGAAAATAAGCTATTGCATGCGCATTGAATAAAAGCACTTATGCCTTTTATCACTATTTATAAATGGCACATAATAAAACTAACGTATCATTTCTCACTTCTACTTCACGTCGTGATTTATTATAGTTATATGATGACTATTCAGACATACTCAGAAGCTTTAAGATGCTAATGCGACCCTTTGATTGATTTATGACATCTCAAGGCTGAACTTAAGATAATCTTGAATATAAGAACTAACTATACTGGTCTTAGAATTGAGTCTTCTTATTTTTTCAACCAGCTCTATACAGAATTGAATAGTAACAAGTTAAAAGTTAAATATGAAATTAAAGATATAATAACAAAGATGTAATAACACGCTATTAATTTAATTTAGTTAATTTCAAAATAATTTTTAGCTTAAGTGAGTTACCTTAATGTGTTAACTTTTTTCTTTTCAAGATAAACTTCGTTTTATTTCTTTAGATACTAAAATTTTTTTCTATAAAATCTTAAATATTAAAAGATTAGAGAATTAGAATTCGGAAAAAGCTAAATAATTTTGATGCATTGAGTACTTATACAATCGCTCTAGTAAATCTTAAGACATAATATATTGGCTGATAATAGATGAATAAAGAAAATAATCGACTATAATTTAGAAATTTCTTACAGCTTACTACATCCGCTGTGTTTGGGAACTTACCAACCCATTATCTTCAGAATGCTCTATTGATTATTTTTTGGCGAGTGAGGCATGAAATCTTCTTCTCAAAAAACATAAGGATTCTGGGGGAAAATTCTTGTATCTCTAAATGCATTAATTGCTTTGTCAACAGAAGTAGTCTTGTGATAAACTGCAAAAAATTTTTTCTGTATGATAAATTATTGGCCGATCGGAGTGCTGTGATATTGATCGACTACATTCTACTGCCATGAACTTTTTCAGTGATCCAAAAAAGATCACTTCAAGTGGTTGTAATTTGTGGCTAGCACATGGAAGAGAAGAAACAAAATGATGCCATTCTTTTGACAGTAATCAATTGCTGGCAAATTGCAGGGATATATGATTATCCAATATAAGTAACACTGGTTTATCTCGAGATGCCATTGCATATGTTATAAAGTGTTTTAATCAGGTTACAAATAGTTCTGAAGTTATGGAACCAGAATCAGATATCACCTAAAGTACTCGGTGATGCTCTGTTACAAAAGTCTGGCTTATATCTTTTTCAAGGGAAGATTAGAGCAGGTGAAATGTAGCCAACAGCATTCATACAACACACTGTAGTTACTGTCTCTATGCAATTTTGAGACATTACTTTTGATGTTTACTCAGATGACACAATTTTTGGAAGTTTATTAGAAACAGTCACTGGAGAAACAGTTATGGATATGTTACTTTCATCTATATTATAGACAACTGGCATCAAGTTTAGAATTTTCTTTCAAAATTGTTTTTAGATTGTCATGGAATTTGTTAAATTGAACCTTGTTGAATCTAAAATCCTAAAAGCTTCTCTGGCCGTCGTAAAATTAATCCATATTTCATAGAAAAGTATCTGATCCAATTATCCTACCATTTTTTCTTTTTGCTAAAATTATGAAATATTGTTGAGAAATATTGTTATGTTCAGCATATTGATACACAATTGTGTAACTGTTTTTTTGACACTACATAAAATCATTTATGATTTTATCAAAAATGTTTTCTCCTCTTCTCTTAAAAAGGTTGATTTAAATCTACCAAAATTTAATGATACTATTTCCTGAAAAGACTAGCCTAAAGTTTCATCTAAATATAATCTAATTGCCTAAGTCTAAGCAGAAATAATTAATAATTTAGTATAAAAATAAGCCTATGTAAATAAAATGGACTTACTGCTTTTAATCTCTTTCTAATGTTGCTTCGTTTGCTCCCACAAATCGAGCTGTAGCTCTTATATTGTAATCTGCAGCAATATGTTCTTTAGCTTTGTCAACTGCTCCTGAATAAATGGCTTCCTATCAGTTTTTCTTTTTTTTTATATGTTGATACCATCGTGCTTAGATTATTAAAGTCATTTAACTAATAATTGGTTTGCTGAAGAGGCCTGTTTCTTTTTCGAGAAGTTCTCAACTACTATACAAATACTAATAATACTAGGGAACATGATGTTCCTTTGACCGGTTGTATTTCTTTAATCATTTAAATTAAAAATCTCTTAGATATTTATGTATAAAAGTGATATACAGTTTAGTGCAACCATCTCCAAAATCAAATTAGGCTTATTCGATACGTTTTTGCATAAAATGAAAGAATCTGATAGAAAAAAAGAGTTGCTCTGCTCCACGAACTGAGATATTAAGTCTTAAAGTTGGCATCTCTATTGAGGTTAGGAAATCTGTCACAGAGCAAAATGAGGTCTATAATTGTTGTTAACTGTTATAACTGTTCTACATGGATTTCGATGTCCATACCAAACGACTCTCACCCTCCCTCCCCCCCTCATTCCTGCAAAGGGGCACACGACTTCTATAATTGTATTGTTGTTGTTAAGGTTAGAAAATCTATCATGTAGACCATGGTGGAAGGGATTACATGAACTCTAGTTCCTACCGGGGATTTAAACCGGATCAGAATGTACGAATCAACCAACTACAGTCGAGTATTCCCCTGTTACAGCCGAACGACAAGAGAATACTCGAGTGTAGTTGGTTGGTTCTTAGGCCGGGTTCACACTTTTCCTTAACGGAAAAGCGGAAAAGCGGAAGCCAATCGGAACTCGCGATAGTAGTAGGCGGTATATTTCGCTTGTCTGTCTGTCTTTCCGCGAGTTCTGATTGATTTCCGCTTTTCCGCTTTCCGGTTTTTTTTTTTCGTTAAGATGTGAACCTGGCCTTACATTCTGATCCGATTTAAACCCTCGATGCAAACTAGAGCTGTGACTTTAAAGCATTTGATGAACCAATTAGAAGAAAGAATTTTACAAACTGACTAATTAAAAAACGCTTCAAAGTATTTGCAGCATCGCGTTGACCATATCCTAGTGTGCTCAGTTTGAGCAAACCACGCCCCTTTTGCGAATCAAGTATATCAATATCGTTCGTAGATCCAATCCTGCCAATTGCGAAGAAATAAATGATGTTGCTACAACTGATTACTGATACCCAGCAAACGAGAATTGATTAAAATGAATTGAAATTTTTTCTTATTCGAATGCGTATTTTAAATAGCGAATACTTTTTTTTGGATTTAATTGGATTCAATTGGATACAATTGGATTGAAAAACTGCACTTCCTATTCAAAATTTTGAATTGAACAATATTCAAAAACAGTAAATATTATTTTTAGATTGAAAGGCATAGAGAGGCATATGCTCCATGCAATTTCTATAAATGAAAAATGCAGGATTGAAAAGCATTCATTTTCACATTCGTGAATCAATATATCTGAAAATCTGAATTCATTTCAATTCATTTCAATCCAGTTTGCTGGGTAACACTGTCCTCATTACTTTTGCATCTTTCGGCCATCGTTTGCGCTCGCGATCGCCTTTGAAGAACGATTCCGAATTCGAGTCGAGTATTTCTTCTTTTCTACATGAAAACAATTGTGAGGAAAACATGAAGGTTAGCAATAATTTTGAGATTCTTTCAGGTCATTTCGAACGCGGCGGGTTTTCTCTCTCCTCGGCAGTCGCTTCCGCTGTTGTTGAGATTTCCCCGCCAGCGAAAGGCGAGTGCAAACGTAAAGTTCTATCTAACAAGCGTCCCTACGACAGCGAGCTTTCGGCTCCTGCCCAAAGTTACATCCTTAGCTTCACAAATCTCGGATTGCGATTTTCATGAAGAACGCATTATCTATGGAGAAAAGGATTTTCTTCTATATATTTTTGTGCATGTCTCGGACGAGGATGGCGGAGACATCCATCTGGGACCGATTACTGTGGCGCGGGTCATAGCACGTATTGTGGGTAATGATATTACTGATATTAAATTTTTTGGACGTAATAAAGTCACGGTCAACCTTAAAAATTTATCGGCTGCCAATCGAATTTTCGACCGCCCTCTATTTACAGAAAATGGACTTACTGTCTCTATCTCGATTTTTCGGATCATGCGCACTGGCGTTAAAAATGTATTTCTAGACGTCTTTGAAAATGATATTCTTAGACAATTCCTCTTATAAGATTCTATCCGCTAAACGCCTTAATATCAGGAAACGGAAAAAGAGTTGATCTTTACCCTCCCCCTCCTCGCGCACTGTCCTGATTAAATTTTGCGAAACAATTATTGCTACGTTCTATAAACTATCTCTACGTTAACTTTTCTTCTACTTTCCCAGAGTACTCATGTGTTTTTCGTGCCTCCGATATGGACACATAATAAATATGCTGATTGCAAAGGCAAGCCCAGATGTGCTCATTATGGACATCTTAAATATCCCAATCCCTGAGAACTGTCCTCGCTAGCAGATGACACCTTCGTGCTGCAACTGCGAAGAGGACCACTTTCCCTCCTCCCCCAAGTGCCCAGTATATGTGCAGTAGAAATAGATTTATGTTTATACGGCTACTGAAAACATTTCATGCTTTGAGGCTCGTTCTAAATTCGGCAATTTCAAGTTTTTTTCCCTTAATCCTCTTAATCTTAAAGAATTTCTTTCTCTTTTAAAATCCATTTATCCCTCCTGCTTTTCATCCTTATGAAGATCTCAACCCCCAGGATATCTTAAGACACATCCTCGAATTCGCTCATTCCCAATCTGTTAACGACCGCAGATACGCAGATTCAGCGCAATCCGCTCTTCCACGCTCCTACAATTATGCACAGACGATGTCCGCGAATGTGATAGTGCTCTATTTCCGCGCCTTGGATTCCGTCGCACTAACGTGAATAATCCTTCTGAACACCACTCGTGTAGCCCTAGAAACGATTTTCGCGACTTGTGCAATTCATTACTTCTTGCTCCCAACAGCAGACTATCCAACTTGGCGGTCTCTCCATTCTCTCCTCATATACATTTCCTCTCTTCCTATCCCTTCTATTCTTCTCCTCTCCATTTCCCCTCTCCCTACTCCTCTACCTCTTCCCTTTGATGTCCCTTCTGCCCTGTCTCCCTCAACATCGAATCCTACGTCACCCTTCACTATGATTCTTGACTTACAGGATTTTTGCAACTCATCCAACCTTGTGCTTTCTTTTTTCTCAATTAGTGAACAATATTCCAGAATTGCTCAAAAACTCACAGGCTGTACAATATTCTCAACTCTCTGCAGTCTCTTATCTATGCTAATTCACCATAATCTCTTATCATTTCAGTTTTTTATTATATTAGGATTCATTCCTTACGTCTTTTATACTGGAACTGTTGCGAAGCACTCGGGAAGAAAGCTGAAATCGAAAATATGGTTGCGACGTTATGTTCCTAGCTGAAACATATATTAAGGGGGACCGCGATTTCCGCATTTGCGGCTTTGACTGCATTCGCTAACGCGAATACGGCAGACAAAAGAGGTATACTTGATTCACAACTCTATCGCTTATTCCATCTTGGATCTTTCATCCAACTTGGATCATACTACGGAGGCTGTCGCTATTTGGCTCTTTCTTAACAACTTTTATCTCGTCATCATCGATGTTTACAGACACCTTAATCTACCTGCCTTGTGTAGGGCAATTCTTAAATTCTTATATCTTTCATCGGGACTAACGATCTAGCCATTATTCTCGGTAACTTTAATGCCCACCATCATTTATGGGCAGCATAACTCGAACGAACACTGCCGGACGCGTTCTTTGTGAGAGTATTGACGACCAGCATTTGATTATTCTCAACTCCATGTCTACTTTCATTCCCCCTCCTCCCAGAAATCCGTCCACCATTGATTTAACGCTGGCTTCTCCTAGCATCGCTTCTTTATGCGACACACGTATTTTTTCTGATCTTTGCAGAAGTGATCATCACCCTATCGAGGTCTTGGTCAATTATTTAATTAAATCTATTAAGACTTTCTCTTACAAGCTTAATTTCACCTCATCTCAATGGTCTGAGGTTAAATATTTTAACGACAATGCTCACAGTTCATCAACTCTATTGACTCCAACGATTCTCTCACTCAATATGATACTTTGAACTGATTTCTAATAGCTTCGAAAGATTCTCGCCTTCTAATTCAACACAGAATCGTTTCTGCTTTTTCAACTCATCTCTCACTAACAAGGGTCCTCCGCCGGTTCCTTGGATGCCAGAATGCACTACGGCTATTAAGGCCCGTAGCAGAGCCCTTAAAATTTTCAAGCAAATTCCTCTGATACAATTAAATGTGTGCTACCGCTTTAAGGCGTATTCTGCGCAAAGCTAAACGCAGTAGCTTGAAAAAATACTATCAATCCTTGGAACCACTTAATATCTACTCCGGAAATATGGCGTATGCTTAAACGCTTTCGTAACCGCCGCCTTATTCTCTCCAACTCCAATATTCTTAATAAGTGCCTTGAATACACGGAGATTTCAGATATTCTTTCGGATAATCTTCTCTGGATGGACTCGCTCTATTAACGAATTGCACGCTGCACTCCATTCTGTCAAACCTTTCTCTAGCCTGAGCCTAATCGAATTGATTACCGTTTCCTAGGTTTTATCTCCTGCACTCCTTGAGTACCTTTTTCTGATACTTAACAATTTCTTCCGCTGTTCTGTCTTTTCTACACAATGGTCTCATTCCTTGGTCTAATCTCCAAATCTAATCTCCAACTCAACGGCAACAGGATTCGTTTGATTTCTCTCACTTCTTGTACTCTCAAAATTATGGATACGATCCTCAATCAATTCTATTGACTTGAGTTTTCAATTTCTGACATTCTTCCGAATAATCAGTTCGGATTCCGTAAATTTAGATCATGTCAAGACAATCTCACCTCATTTGTGGCTAGCGTTCATTCTGGATTAGGAAACAGGATACAATAGTGATTTTTATCGACATCAAGTCTTCCTTCGTTAATATCTTGTCTCATATTCTCCTACAAGACTTGATATTTGAATATCTCTCCCCTCTCCTTTATTTGGAACTTCATTTCTTCTCACACAATTTCCCTGCTCTCTCCGAGTCTCGCGTCTCCTTTAAGGGCACTCCTCAGGATTCGGTAGCCCGACCCTTTTTAATATTTATTTGCGTTAACAAGGCATTATATCCGTCCTCAGAGTTATTACAATTTGCTGACGACATTGTCATCTTTTTCATTGACAAATTCGAGCAAACAATCGACTCTGTTGAACGATCCCTGCACCCTTCGGGGTATTTTTCAGTTCTCACGGGTTAGAGATCTCTCCGTTCAAAACATAGATAGTGTTCTCTAAAAAAAAATACTCTGCCTGTCTGTCGCATTTCTTACGATAATCACTATATCTCCCTATCCTCTTCTGTTAATTTCCTTGGCATTCTGCTAGATCCTAAACTTTCCGGTTCACATACATTATCACAAATAAGGGTAAATGTATTCTCCAAATTATCTCTTCGTAGTACCTGATGGGGCGCCCACCCTCATATACTACTTTCTATCTACAAATCTCTGCTGCGTGCCTCCATTGAATACGCTATACACATTTTTGGTCTCATCGATAATGATCGTCTCAGAGCTCTTCAGGGTTTATTCAGAACCAAGCCCTGTGCTTATGTTTTGGATACCGCATTTCGACTCCTCTTAATGTGATGCGGAAACTATTGAACCTCCACTCAGATTCCGATTCCGGCACCTTATTTTCTTAAGATTAGTTCAATTACTGATCACTTATGCTCATTTCCAAGATTAAATTAACTTTAATCTCGGTTCAACTTATTCTTTGTCTTTTTCTAATCTTTAGAATTAAAAAGAGACGAAGAGTAAGTTGAACCGAGGTTAAAATTGTTGGAAATGGGCATTAGTAGTCTCTAAGATCCACAAGCTATATGATCTCGCTTGTAGTATCTATAGGGATAACTATCTGCACGTCCATTTTCTGGCCGCTATGATTTTTCTTCGCATGTGGTCTTACCATCGTGTGTTGACTGTTCTTATATTCTTCTGGACTATAGATACTCATTTCAGTCCACTCTCACTTATCCTATTTTTCATTTTCTTCTTAATGCTTCTTTTGATATTCTTGATGAGCTCCTCAAACAATGCACTCAGTCCGTTTTTGTTCAAATTTTTCATATTTTGATCGCCGATTCTATAATATTTTATAATCGATGGTTCAAAAAACTGATAATAGCACTTACGTCGGACTGCTGTCTGCTCCCCTCAACTTTAGGTCGACCTTATTACAAACTTTCTTCCTACACGTCGGTCTTTTCGGCCAAAGTTTTCATCATTTATAATATGATTTTTGTCGCTCTCGACCTCCACGTTTACCACTATTATTGTTACTGATTCCTGGAGGCTATCCAAGGTTTCCATACCGTACAATTATCCCCCTTATTAAAACACGTCTGGAGGAGGCATGTGAGTTCAATTCATCTGGGTCTCTTCCCACGGCATAGAAACGAAAAATCCGACATCTCACAAGAGAGCCATTTGCCAAAGCATCGAACCGAATTTCAAAATTTCATATTCGGATTTTTTCGCCGTTGTCAAACTTAACGTTATAATGAGGATTTTTATCGATATCTTGGAAGCGTTTCCAATATTAAAAATACTTACTTACTTTGATAACATATTTCTAAAATCCGCCAAACCCTGATATTTCCGCAAAAAAATTTCCAGAGAAGCAATCATTATGCTTAATCGACTGCGATGTAATCATTATAGCTTTAATTTTAGTCTCACAAAAATTTAACTGATGATTCCTCATATTCGTGTGGATTTGCCCTACAGGATATTCTGCCCTACATAATATCATTTACGAGTGTCCTGATACCTTTTCTATCTCTACCTTCGGCAGTTCATCGATCGATCTCGGACGAGGTGAACTGTCACTCTAAATTTATACAAGCTATTTCGAACCTCTCGGAATACTTTTGTCGATTAATTCTTAGTTTTAGTGAAACAATAAACCAATTTTGATTCGATATTTCTTTTCGCGCCTTCTCGAGACGGTTGCGCAGGCGCAACCCTGTCTTGTCCTTACTTCCCCGCTCCTATCTTAAGCTATGTTCAGATTCCCACCCTAGTGTCATTCAGGTATCCATGTTATTTACCAAATGTTAAACAAGAATAACACGACCGAATGGGAATCTGAACATGAGCCTAGCGGAGCCATTGTTATGCTCGGCATTCCGTCTCATTGTCGATGCGAGCGTCCTGCTCCACCTCTGGCGCACTATACTAATATATCCTTTGTGCCCGTTTATAATCGCTCGGTCTCTAAATTTGGACGTGATCTGGCCGTATCGTCCTCCTATCATTTTCTTTGGAGGCGAGAGCCAATAAATAAAGAAAAAGAAGAAGAAGAGCATATATAGAATGAGCTTTAGGATATGCTCTTTACCTTTTGCTTTTTTCTTCTTTGCAATCATTATCGATCACATTTCTTGCTATGTATTTCTTGTTTCTTTCGAAGTTCGTTAACTTTTATCTCGGGCGACAAAACAAAAAACCGGATAAGAAGCAAGAAGATGTAAAAAATAATAAAAAGCAAGAAATAAGAAACAAAATGCACATTGTAAATAGAATAAACTTAAGCATTTTAATCTAACAGAGATCAACTTTAATATCTCACTTTACGACATTATTTTTGCCAGATTCAATCGTTTCGTACAAAAACGAAAATTGCGTCTTTATTTGATAAAGAATATTTTTTATATATTTTATATATAAAGTTATATATGATGTAAAAAGACATTAAAAATATAAATAAAATTAAATTTTTTTGAATATCTTATCTTTATACACACTTTTCATACATTGGTTAAAGATACAACACTCCCTGGTCAGAGCTGGTACAATATGGGTGTTGCATCTTTGACCAAAATTCAATTTTTTTTCTAATATTAAAAAAGATAGAAAAAAGGTAGAAAAGGTAATAATTTAAATCTACAAAAAATATATATTAGTATCAACACTTCAAAGAATATTTTAGAATTTTTGAATTTTTAGACATCAAAATATAACTTGCACAAGAAAAAATGTCAAAATTAGTCAAAAATACACCACCTTTCTCTACGAAAAATGCGTGATTCGGCTTGATCTTATTGCTTGATTTTGCTCAAATTCTTTCCTTTTTTTTATTTCAAAATTTGTTTATGTAATATACAAAAAGGTAAGTTAGAAAATGATAACATCAATCTAATCTTTTGCTTATCCTTGTATATTTTCGGTTTTAATTAATACTAAAACATAAATTATTCTCTTATATAATTTAAATGACAAAGAATAGTTCTTGATCCAAAATTTATTACCTTTTTTATTCTTTTTAAGTGAACATAAAAAGTGAACATAAAAAAATTTGAAAGGAAAAAATGGGACAATTTTCCTTTCAGAGTATATATATATTATGCATGAAAATATAAATTTACAAAATTATAGAAAAAGAAGGATTATATTAAATATTTTTTAATACACTTTTTTAATACACAATTAAGTGTCTGTTCTTCAACTCTTAATGACTGGACACAGTTACAATTGTTAAAAAGTTACAAAATAAGTCCTCCAATTCATTTTATTAATTCTAACTTAATTTAATTTTAAAATAACATTATTCTTACTAATCCTGATTCTGCGAGTATGTGTACAAATATGTTGTCAATCGTATATGTTATACACTCTTTTCTATACAGTGTATGCGAAGCAAAAATTTAAATTATCCAATTATCAATTTTAAATTATTTTGTATATTATATTTTCTTTATTAAAAAATAATTTCCTCCAAAACATTTCGATAAGCGAATACATATTCAGGATAAAAATTCAAATAGAATTTTATAAAATTATATTTTTTTCTATTTATTGTCTCAGATAGCAGAGAATTGCATAAGAAGAAACACAGAAAATGTTGCAAAGAATAACAAAACATGCAGCAAAAAGGCTAGACATACTGCTAAATTATAAGTCAAATTCATCAATATTAAAGGAATTAAATGAATAATATTAAAAAAGAAACATATATTGTGTTTAAACTGAAATAAAACAGTCACGTCGAAAATATTTTTTATACAGAGCACGGTTAATGTGATACTATAAATGCATTGAAACATTATTTTATTAGCTAATTAGTAAAATTATATTTTCAATGAAATGCTTTAAGGCATTTGTAATGAGACTTTAACCGCACTCACAACAAAGGTAAATCACAACAAAAGTAAAAAAATGCAGAACCTGACTCTTTCAAGAAAACTCATCTACTACGGTTTTATTTTTTGTCCTTTTCCAAGTTATTCTGTCTTCATAAAATCGGATAACAATTTGAGGGCACTTGACATTGGCTTCACTGGCAGACACCATGTCAACTGCATCTGTTCCTTTCCTGCGCAAATAATTATCCTTATTCATTAGTCAGCTTCAATCATTTTTAAATTATTAAATATCATATTAACTTGAATTCTTTAAAATATCACTGGGATCTGAACTTGGATTTTCCTCATTCTATGAGGGTATCTTACTAATTCGAGACATGTGATGATATCGCGATAGTAGAACATATTATGTACCATTGTATCAAGTACATCAGTTTTCCATTGTCGTCCGCTGAGCCAAGGATCTTATCTGCTTCCAATTCTCTCTCGAATCCCTGTACTCTGCTGTCATCTATCATCGTCTCATCAGCATATACATCTGTTTTAATTTCAATATCCTCACAAGAATTTATCTCAGTCTGGTCTATATGACATAAAAATAATTAATATTATTAAGAAGAATACATGAGAATTAACTTATCTTTCCTTATCTCAAAGATATGTGAAT
>Ga0157363_1000562_pt1 | contig 28731 bp, 33 predicted proteins | sample AttsexASBM1_FD_111477 | JGI IMG/M metagenome (GOLD analysis project Ga0157363, IMG submission 111477) | Fungus gardens microbial communities from leaf cutter ant in Ribeirão Preto, State of São Paulo, Brazil - Atta sexdens ASBM1 | ecosystem: Host-associated > Fungi > Mycelium > Unclassified ... | reverse complement strand
CTAGAGCATTAGAATCACAATACTGGATCAGTGCGTATTTGATCCATAAGAGACTTCCGTATCCGGCGTTGAAGCACGCGGAGTAAGATCCATTCCATTACCAGAACCGATTGAAACCGTTCCCGGAGCGGCACTGCGACCATTACTCTCAGGCATTTCTGCGGACCGCGAAGATGGAATGGGTGCATCATCTGCATAGCCAGTATTGCCATCATGATGGCGATGGTGTCGCCCACCATCAGAACCCGCGCCAGGAGGCGGAAGCTCGGACATATCAGCAGGCGGCCCATCAAACAGCGACGAGGCGCCACAGGCTGTAAGGGCAAGAGGCAGGGCAAGAAGAATGAACGACATACGTCTCATGTGCGCAGTGATAGCACTTTTACGCGGTTGACGCATCCCTGCCCGGAATGGGACACAGCGCCCATGTTCACGCCCGAATGGGCCAATCCTTTCAGGACACCAGATCATGTTTGAAGGCCGGATTACTTCCTCCGCCGCTCGCCGCCGTGCCTGGTGGGACAGCCTCTTCGTGGACCACGCAATCTTCCGCCTCGTCTGGACAAACGTCACTCCCGTCATTCCGGGCAAGGTATGGCGCTGCAATCATCCAACCCCTGCCCGGCTGAAGCGCCTTAAATCCAGCCTTGGCCTGAAGACACTTGTGAATCTGCGCGGGCATCGCCAGTGCGGCTCCGACGCGCTCTCACGCAGCGCGAGCGAAACCCTCGGGCTTGACCATCTCGACATGGCATTCGAAAGCCGCGGTGCACCACATCGCGATCGTATCCTGCGCTTTTATGGCATGTATCAAACCCTGCAATGTCCCATGCTGATGCACTGCAAATCCGGCGCAGACCGCGCAGGTCTGGCGTCAGGCCTGGTCGTGATGTTTGAGGGAGGAACTGCAACGCAGGCCCTCAGACAACTCCACTGGAAATTTGGTCACTTCAACCGCTCCCGTACCGGAATTCTGGATGCGTTCTTCCTGCGTTACCGGGATGAAGCAGAAGGACGCGTTCCATTCCTCGACTGGGTCAGAAATGAATATGACGAAGACCGCCTGCGTGCAGATTTCAAAGCCGGCAAACTTGCGTCTTTCCTGAACGACAACGTTCTCAAACGCGAGTAATCAGAGCATTTCTGATGTGGAAGACATGCTGCGTATCAGATCAAGCATCCGCTTTCGCATGGACGAATCCGGGATACGGTAATATGAGCGCACAAGATCAACAGTCTCCCGTTTGGTAAAGAGAGACGCTTCATCTGGCGGGAGATCGAAAAGTTTGGGTGATGCTACAGCCTTGGGTGGCGGCCCCCCGAATGCAGACTGCGTCTCCGCGAAACCAGTCGACACTGGGAAAACAGGGGCAGACGCCGCTGATGTATCTTCCCGCATGTCATCAAAGAAAAATCCTATGGGAACATCCAGAACCCGAGCAAGATCGTAAAGGCGACTTGCTCCCACACGATTGATGCCACGTTCATATTTCTGAACCTGCTGGAATGTGAGCCCAAGCGCATCTGCCAGTTTTTCCTGAGACATCCCCAGAAGTGTCCGACGCAGACGGATGCGGCCACCCACATGAGCGTCGACAGGACCCGCGGCTGATACACTCTTGGCCGCCGCGCCTTCTGTCGACGTTGTCATTCCGCAATTCCTTTCCAGAAAACTTCTGGAAGGTTACCCAAACAACATAATATTATCAATGTTAACCTTTTGGTACAAACACAACCCGCTCTGCTCTCTGCCCACGACGAGGGATAAAAGCCAAAAGCATAAACAGAATGGCCAATGATGCCGGGATCGCCCGCCCCCAACGCGAAAATAGTGTTGCCTTTAACGGTGGCGGAACATCGGTGACCAATGCATCGGCCAATCCCCACTTAAGACGACTGACTTCATGGCCGCGTCCATCATAAACAGCTGAAATACCGGTATTATTTGCAAAAACAACAGGCAGCCCCTCTTCAACGGCGCGCATCCGTCCCGTTGCAAGATGCTGACGGGGGCCCGCACTATTTCCGTACCAGGCATCATTCGAAATGGTCAGAAGCCAGTTAGGACGCTTGTGACGCTCCGTCACCGAGCCTGAAAAAATGATTTCATAGCAGACCATCGGTCCCAGGGAGCCAATATCAGGCAAAGTCCACGTCCTGAGACCAGGACCCGGCGTAATAACGCCCGGAAGAATATTGAACGGCAAGATCCAGGGCTGATATTCACCAAACGGGACAAGACGACTTTTGTCGTAGATCGCTTCGATATGCCCGTCAGGCGCCACTGCTTCCAGACTATTGAACCAGTGGCCATCCTTTTCGCGGTCTGAACCGATCAGGGAGGGTGCGCCACTGGCTGCCTGCTCAATCATCTGCCGTGCAAGCTCGTCTTCATCCAGAAGACCGGGAAAGCCAGACTCAGGCCAGATCACAACAACCGGGCGGGAGATTCCATCGTCGCGCGCCTGCTGTACACCTTTAGAGGTCAGTCTGAGATAGCGTCGGAAATTCTCGATTGCACTCTGATGGCTGATGATTTCGTCTTCAGAAACATTCCCCTGAACAAGAACAGCGCGCGGATTGACAACATCAAGCGGTTGAACTGTTTCAAGTCTCCAGTAACCCCAGCCACCCCACAAAATGGCCGCTATCAGAACAGCCGAAGCTGCCCTGCGGCTGCGAAAGACCGTCAGAGCACCCAGCACGACAAACAGCGTAATGCCATCGACACCAATCAGGCTGGCAGGCTGAATAAAGGCATCTCCAACTACACCTGGAAATTCCAGATCACTTCCAAGCGGGTTCCACGGAAATCCGGAAAACAGAAATACTCGCCCCATATCCACCAGAGTCCAGCTTCCGGAGAACATCAACACCCGGCGCCAGCCTGCGGGCACCAGTCGACACAGGACTGCGGGCACAGCCACCAGTGGCGCAATGATGAGGGACACACCGGGAGATGCAAACGGCACCACCCACCAGAATTCATGCACACGGGTCAGGATGGCATTCGTCAGCCAATATAGACCCGCAATATGAAACCCCATTCCAAAAAGGAAACCGCAAAGCGCAGCCTGCTTCCAGCTTCTGGCGTCTTCTGCAGCGCGATACAGCACCAGCAATCCGAGTGGCAGCACGAAAAGCGCACACACAGGGGGGAGCGAGAGCGCTGCAAAAGCGCCGGAAAGCAACATCAGAGCGGCCAGGCGCCAGCCACGGACAGGAAGCGTCGGGTTCATGGAAAAAGCACCGTCCGAATTTGAGAAGAAACCGCCCTGACTGAAAAGCGGCAAACAGAAATAAGGCCAGGTTCAAACGACAGAACGTTCTTACCCGGCCTTGCTAAAAGAGGTCGCCCGTCGAGACAGCGTCAGTCCAGCGCGTCGCGCAGTCGGCGCTCATAATGGCGATAGTATTTGTCAGCCAGAAGCTCACTCTTAACCAGAACAGCAACATCCGTGGTGTTGAACTGCTCATCCACCACAGCACCATCACCGACATAACCGCCTAGGCGAAGATAACCTTTGATCAACGGAGGCAGCTTGTTGACGCAGGCCCGGAAATCAAGAGCGTGTGGGTCCGTGCGCTGCATCTCGACGTAGCGGTCTGGCAATGCACGGATGCGGAGGGCCGGAGGTGCGAGATGATTGTGATGCAGATAGGTCAGTTCATCAGCCAGAGCATCCGGATTGGTCCCCGCGAGGCTTGCACAGCCAAACAGCACATCAATACGGTGAAGGAAGATGTAAGACGCAATGCCGCGCCACAGAAGCTGCATCGCAGAACGCCCACGATGCCCGCGTTCCACACAGGAACGTCCGACTTCCAACAGACGCCCCGGAAATTCTGTCAATGTAGAAATATCATACTCGGACGACGTATAAAAACGCCCAAGCTTTTCTGCGGCATCCGAACGCAGCAGACGATAAGTACCAACAACGCCTTCGGCACCGGAAGATATGGCGTGATCAATGACCAGCAGATGGTCAGCAACCTCATCAAACTCGTCCACATCGCGCTTTGTGCGGAAAGTCCGTTCGTCCGGACGTGCGCCCATTTCCTCGAAGAAGACCTTGTAACGCAGTGCCTGAGCTGCATCGCGCTCTGCTTCGGTCGTCGCAATACGAACGCCAAGATCGCCACCCCGAAGCTCCTGAAAACCGCCATCGCGATCCAGTGCCAGGGTTGAGAGCGTTTCCATCTGCTTCAGCGTCGTTTCGCTACTTGCCAGAGTGTGACCGGCTTTTGCGGCCTCACTACCCTTCATAGAGGTGATGAGATCCGATTCTGCTGGTTTGCTGGTCATGATCCGCTCGTCTCTGTGTTGATGCTGTCGCTCTTTGCCTTCGTCTCCGAAGAGGCAGAACGACTTCCCCCACGTCGACGGGCAAACAACTCTATACGATGAGACACAAGATCAAAACCGAGCTTTTCGGCAATCTGCGTCAGAAGAATGACCGGTTCATCATTCTCAAATTCAACCACACGGCCGCTGTCAACGTCGATGATATGATAATGATGGCCATTTTCACTGGCCTCATATCGGGCACGACCACCGCCGAAATCACGGCGAGCCAGAATACCCTTTTCTTCCAGAAGCCTGACTGTCCGATAGACGGTAGCTACGGAAATACGGCTGTCGAGCGCAGAAGCGCGTCGATAAAGCTCTTCAACATCCGGGTGATCTTCGGCTTCGGAAAGCACATGGGCGATGACACGTCGCTGCCCGGTCATCTTCAGACCGTTCTGCACACAGAGGCGCGCTATCGGCGAATCATCTACGATTCCGGAAGCAGGAGAACGCCGACTGCCGGCTCGGGGATTTCTATCCACAGATTTTGTGCTCACCACCATGTCTGCGGCCTAGCCGATAAAGGATCAGCTTGTCCAATTTTACTGTCAGAACAGCATACCGCCCCTGCGGATGAAGTCACAGGGGCAATATGTTAGTTCGGTCTCAGTCTTCGCGACGACGGCCCAGACCGATCTTGCGCGCGAGCGAGGAACGATGGCTGGCGTAGTTCGGTGCAACCATCGGATATTCCGGCGGCAGACCCCAACGCTCACGGTATTCCTGCGGTGTCATGTTGTAGGCTGTCTTGAGGTGACGACGCAGAAGCTTCAACTTCTTTCCATCTTCAAGGCAGATGATGTAGTCAGGGAATACAGACTTGCGCGGCGGAACGGCAGGTGTCGGCTTTTCAGCAGGGACTTCTTCCGGGACTTCCACATTCGCAAGAGCTTCGTGGACGGACCGGATCAGAGCCGGAAGCGCCTCGGAAGCAATATCATGGCTGGAAACATAAGCGGTAATGATCTGCGCTGTCAGACGGCGCATGCCAAGAACATCGGACTCTTGCGACATTATTAAACCTTCTTCATCCTGTGGAGACGCGCATGTAGCAGTAATAAAAAACATACTGCAAGCATATATCTTATAGGGAAACGTAAATGACAAAAAATGACATAAATGTTCTTGATGTCCGGCACCTGATTTGCCCAATGACAACAGTGCATGTGCGGCTACGCCTGGACAACATGACTTCCGGAGAAGTCATCAACATTCTTGTGAAAGGTGAAGAGCCTCGTAGAAATGTGGCTTCTTCCATCAGAAGCCTTGGACACGAAATCCTCGAAACTTCAGGCACTTCCGAGGCGGCAGAAGACTATTGTTTCAGGGTGGTCAAGGCTTGAACAAAAGCACGAGAGCGCCTGAGCCATCCGCGTAATACGAAGCGCGGCGACCGACTTCACTAAAACCACACCGCTTATACAAGCGTAACGCGCCTTTGTTAAGAACAGATACTTCAAGAAATACTGAATAATCTTTCATACTTTCCCGAACGAGACATGCCCCGATTCCCAGGCGCCTTACATTCGGCCGGACAGCCAGCGTCAGAATTTCACTTTCATCAGCAATTGTCCGCAGGAGCAGAAATCCTGCGGGCTGCCCTTCAACCATGGCCACAATCGCTTCAGTCCCCCGAATACTGAGCAAAGAGCCAAAAGAAGCCTCGTCCCATACTTCTCCAGCTTCGAACGCTTCCGCGTGCATGGCCGCGAGCAGCGCTTCACAGCCACTACCCAGTCGGGAAACCCGAATATCGTGCAATGTCATAAAGGAGCGGGACGAAGCCCTGCAGCCGGAGGCTTAGCCTCAGGCGGGTCAACATACAGTGGCATCAGAGGCCGGGAGCGCCCGTCTCTGGCTGCATGCAAAATGCCCAACGCCGTTGGCGCAACACAATCAAGCACTTCACATGAAAGACCGGACACCTCAGCGACGGCATCTCCGGCCGCAGCTTTCCAGCATGAAGCATCCAACACATCCGTTTGGACTGCGATAACGGCCCCTTCCGGGCTGTCCACAAAAACACGTCCACGACGCGCAACACTGACGCAGGTTACATCTGGGCGGCCGAGCGTGGCGCGGATGGCTGCCCCAAGCGTCACACCCACTACTGGACATCCCCAGCCAGCCGATAACCCTGCCGCCAAAGACAATGATGCCCGCAATCCCGTAAACGAACCTGGCCCGACGACAGCTGCAACCAGGTCGGGCGCTCCTGCCCAGCCCGCTTCATGAAGAAGATCACGCACCAGAGGAGCAAACTGCTCAGATGCACCCCGCCCCGCCATGAGGCGCTGCGCGACAACATTTTCCCCATCAATCAGTGCGATCAGGTTGGTGTGTCCCGCACCAGCACTGGCGCCATTAAAAACCAGAGTTTTCAGAGACACAGACAGGCTTCACCAAAATCAAGACGAGGTGCCCGGAGTGCTGCATGATCTGGATGTGGTTCGTTTTCTGCCGGATAGCCTAGACCAACCAGAAAATTTGCCCGCCAACCCGTTGCCGCAAGAAGCGCATCTTCAACCATGAAGCTGTCGAAACCAGACATTGGCATCACTGACAGACCAAGCATTCGCGCAGCAATAATCAGATAGCCGCCCTCGAGCGTACTATTGCGAAACGCCGTTTCTTCCGAAAGGCCGACATCTGCTGCAAACCAGTCCCGCAGACCTTCCTGAGACCCAAGCCGCGGCAATGTCTCAAAGAACAATGGGTCCTGACAGATAACGGCCAGAACCGGGGCACTCATGGCCCGCTCAACATTCCCCGGAGACAGCGCAGGGCGAATGCGCTCACGCGAATCCTGATTAGTCAGAAAGACAAAACGACCCGGAGAGCAGTTACCCGAGGTTGGGCCAAGCTTCACCAGATCATACAGGCGACGCAGAACATCTTCACTGACCGGACGCGGCGAAAACGCCTGTGGTGTTCTCGCATCCGTAAACAGCTTCTCCGCACCCGGCACCGGACCAGACGGTACAGCCGTTTCGTTCATATCCATTACGGGCAGGTCAGATGTCTGCTGCTCCATCCCTCAATCCTCGACCTGCTCGACCGCAACCACTTCCGGCACGTAATGACGGAGCATGTTCTCGACGCCATGCTTAAGCGTCGCGCGGGAAGACGGGCAACCCGAACATGCACCCTGCATCGTCAGGTATACGATGCCGTCCTTGTAGCCACGGAATGCAATATCGCCACCGTCCCCAGCAACAGCCGGACGGACCCGTGTATCAAGAAGCTCGCGGATCTGAGCCACGACTTCCTTGTCTTCAGGGGCGATATCATGTTCGACAGTATCCTGATGACCCGCCAGAACCGGTCGGCCAGTCGCAAAGAATTCCGTCAGCGCAGTGAGCACGACAGGCTTCACATCACCCCAGCTGACACCATCAGCCTTGGTGATGGAAACGAAGTCGCTTCCCAGAAACACACGTCGCACATCCGGAAGATCAAACAATGATTCCGCAAGCGCCGAACGACCTACAGCCGCATCTGCATCGCCAAAATCAACAGGACGGGAATCGCCCGTCACGCTGCGGCCCGGAAGAAATTTCAAGGTCGCGGGGTTCGGGGTATCCTCAGTCTCGATCAGCATTGAAGTCATGGCTCTCATTCTCCAGTTGCCCTTGAGATGTGCCACTTTAATTCAGGAAGCAAGACCCCGGACCGGATTAGTCCTGCTTCCGCGCGCTGAGACCGGCTCCTCTGATGGAGGAAGCACGATTGTGGCACACAGCCCCCCATATCCCTTAGAGGCATCTCCACGCCCGAGTTTGAGGTATCCCCCCTCTCGAGCAATTTCGCGCGTCACAATAGCCAGCCCGAGTCCCATACCGCCCGTCTGTCGGGAGCGTGAGCTCTCCAACCTGTAGAAAGGGGCCAGAACACGTTCATATTCGCTCTCGGGAATGCCGGGGCCATTGTCGCTGATGGAAACCTGCACACCACCATCTGCGGTACGCTCAAGCGTTGCCAGAACATTACCGCCGTAATTAAGAGCGTTTTCGATCAGATTGGACAGAACGCGCTTGATCGCCAGAGGCCGCACCCTGACGAGCGCTCTGTCCGGTCCTTCATATCGTGCATCCCGCCCACGGTCGGCGTGGTCGTCCAGAAGCGTGGCCAGAGTCGCAACAAGATTGATCGTTCTGGGAACCTCCGGATCATCCGCGCCCGAAAGATAGGCAAGAACGCCATTCACCATGGCTTCCATTTCGTCCAGATCCGCTTCGATCGCAGACTGGGCTTCACCATCATTCAGAAACCCACATCGCAGCCTGAGCCTTGTGAGGGGCGTCCGCAGATCGTGCGATACAGCCGCAAGCGCCTGCGTACGATCGTTAATCAGGCTTTGAATCCGCTTCTGCATGGCGTTCATGGCGCGCGCGAGACCACGGACTTCGCGAGGTCCGCGCTCATCCAGCGGGACCCACGTCTCGTTTGAGCCAATCCGGTCAGCAACACCTGCCAGCGCGCGTAGAGGCATGCTCAGGCCGCGAACAAGCATCGTCGCAGCCAGCACAACCGCACCAGCGACGATGGCGGCAGACGCAAGTCCGCGGGTAACATGCTGGTGGCGACCGAGCATTCCCGGCACGCGAAAGAAAATAAAGCTGCCGTCCGGGAGCTGGACGGAACCCATGACGTCCGAAACACCGGCGCCAATCGTATAAAGCGAAAGATGAGCATGGACGAGCGCCGGATCATTCTCGATCAGGCGTCGGGTAAGTTGCCCGAGTCCATAGGACAAATGCGCGCCATGTCTGGCAGGCACAGTATTCACAGGCTGCCAGCTCAGATTGAGCTCCGCGCCCGAAAGCATCACGGCAAGGAAAGACCGCTGTGTAAGGGGCGCTGCCGCCAGAACACGCAAATCCGTGCTGAGAGCCTCGCCAAGCTGCGCAATCCGCGCATCATCGACGATATAGGTTTCAGCTTCTTCGTAGAAAACAGCATTGGCCAGGAAGACCATCGTGATGGCCACTGCGAGTACGACAGTGACCCTCCCGACAAGACCCAAAGGCCAAAGTAATATGCGGTGCGCGCCAGTCAGACCCGCTCAACCTCTGCAACGAAAATGTATCCAAGACCGCGCACTGTGCGAATCAGCGTATCGGCATCATGCCCGAGCTTGCGGCGCAGTCGGCTGACCAGCACATCGATGCTGCGATCAGAGACATCACCCAGACGTGTTCGGGACAGTTCCAGCAGGCGGTCACGGGCGATCACGCGCTGTGGATTGTCCAGGAAGCTCGTCAACAGATCGTGCTCAGCGCCTGAGATATCGACCGTCGCACCTGTTGGATCCGTCAGTTCCCGGCGGCGAAGATCCAGTGTCCACCCTGCGAAACGCAACGTCTCACGGCGAACCTTTTCAGTAGACGTGCCCACGCTTCCGCGACGCAGAACGGCACGAACACGGGCAAGAAGCTCACGCTGGCCGAAAGGCTTGGGCACGTAGTCATCCGCGCCAATCTCAAGACCCGTCACACGATCACGTTCTTCAGCACGCGCGGAAACCATAATGATGGGGACCTGCGCAGGCGCGGTTTCGTTCGGATGTGCCGCACCCTGCCCATTGCGCAGAGCACGACAGAGCTCAATGCCACTCACGCCCGGAAGCATGACATCGAGAATGATGAGGTCCACAGGTGCCACATCGAGAGCGGCCCACATTTCCTCGCCACTGGAAACGCCACGGACGCGGAAACCCCCACCCTGCAACGCGCGCAGGATGAGTGTTCTCATTCCCGCGTCGTCTTCGACCACTAGAATGCGGGCAGGGAGATCTGGATCGGAGAGATTCGGTGCCATAATGCCTCCATGATACCGTGCGGAAAGCACAACAGGCAACACAGCTGCACACTAGGTCACAAAACACCAAAACGTGCGAACCGCTGACTTGTCATACGTTCTCACATATACAATGCACGTTTCCTGTCTGAGGCACATGCCTCTTTGTCTCCTGTGATCCGGAGCCCACCATGCCCAGCATCTCTCCAGGCGTCGTCAGTGGCGCAGACTACCGCACTCTGCTTGATGCCTGCCGGGACGGCGGATACGCCCTGCCGGCCGTCAATGTCGTTGGAACGAACAGCGTCAACGCCGTCCTTGAAGCCGCAGCCCGCAATGGATCAGACGTCATTATTCAGGCATCCAACGGTGGTGCACGCTTCTTTGCCGGAGAAGGCCTCCCGGATGCGCACCGTGCCCGCGTCCTTGGTGCTGCTTCCCTTGCGCGCCATGTCCACCTTCTGGCGAAGGAATACGGGATTGCGGTCATCCTCCATACCGACCACGCCGATCGCAAGCTTGTTCCGTGGCTCGATGACCTGATCAGCCTCAGCGAAGACGAGTTTGCCGCCACAGGACGCCCTCTCTTCACATCACATATGCTCGACCTTTCAGCCGAACCGATCGAGAAAAATCTGGAAACCTCGGCTGAGATGCTTAAGCGCCTTGCGCCTCTGGGCATGGGACTCGAAATCGAACTGGGCGTAACCGGCGGCGAGGAAGATGGCGTTGGCCATGACCTTGAAGAGGGTGCGGACAACGCGCATCTCTACACGCAACCCGAAGACGTTCTGCGCGCCTGGGAACTGCTGGCCCCTCTCGGCACAGTGTCCATCGCGGCGTCTTTCGGTAACGTCCATGGAGTCTATAAGCCTGGGAACGTCAAGCTGCGCCCCGAGATTCTTCTTGCCTCCCAGCAGGCTGTCGCAGCAGTGGCAAAAACGGGACCAAAGCCGCTCAGCCTGGTTTTCCACGGCGGTTCGGGTTCGGAAGTCGCGGATATCGAAGCCGCGGTATCCTATGGTGTGTTCAAAATGAACATCGATACGGATGTGCAGTTCGCATTCGCAGAAGGCGTGGGCGCCCGCGTCTTTGAAAATCCGGAGGCCTTCCGCCACCAGATTGACCCGACCTCGGGCAAGCCCCTGAAATCATTGTATGACCCACGCAAATGGCTGCGTGCAGGCGAAAAGAGCATTATCCAGCGCATGGATGAAGCTTTCGAGACCCTTGGTGCCAAGGGGCGCTCCATCGCGAAATCCTGAGAAGCACATTCTGGCGGAATAAAATATTCCGCCAGATGATTGATCCGATCAGGCGCACAGTCCTCCATCGACAGTCAGCACAGTGCCCGTGACATAACCCGCAGCCGGGCTTGCGAGATATGACACGGCCGCTGCAATATCCGACACCTTTCCATACCCGCCTGTGGCACAGAAACTGCGGATCAGAGACGCACCCTCGCCATCTGCCGGATTAAGTTCCGTGTCGATCGGCCCCGGCTGCACGACATTGGCCGTAATGCCCCGTGTCCCCAGATCACGCGCAACGCCCCGTGCAAATCCGGGAAGTGCCGCTTTGGTTGCGGAATAGAGCGAAATACCCGGAAACGGCGAACGCTCTCCAAACGCCGAACCAATATAAATCAGACGACCGCCAGACGTCATGTGCTTCACTGCTTCAGACGTCTCGATCATAACAGCGCGAAGATTCAGGTTCAGAACCTGCTCGATCTGTTCGTTTTCCGCCTGATCAATTGATCCATAAGGGTACATTCCAGCATTACAAACGAGCGCATCGATGCGTCCGAACTCTTGGATAGTGCGGGCGATAATGGCGCGGTTGCCCTCGGCTGAACCGCCATCTGCCTGAATGGGAAATGCCCGGCGGCCTGTGGCACGAATTTCAGCAGCGACTTCTTCTGCACGCGCTGCATTGCGCGCATAGGAAAAGGCGACATCATAGCCGTCTTCAGCAAGCTTAAGAGCGATTCCTGCACCGATACCGCGGCTTCCGCCGGTTACGATGGCGACACGTTGGGTCATTGCGAAACTCCTTGCTACATGAATGCACAAAGGTTTCGCATGGTTTGGAAGTCATTGGGATAGCCTGACTACACCACGACAAATCTGACCGTCAGGGTTTCTGGCAAGATACCGTAACTGTGGGACCGCAGAAGGGAAGGCCACGCTTCGCAGGAACTGGCCAGAGAAAATGGATTCCAAGAAAAATCAGGACAAACACCCCGGCCGTGATGCCCCATGGCCGCAGGCTTGCTTGCCGCACAACAGGCTCGGCAAGAGGCTCCTTTTCCTGATGGAGCCTCGCTTCCCGCAACAGGGTTTCAAGATCGCTCAAGCCCGGTTTCCTGCCTGATCAGCCATGTGGATGGGGAGCGTCCAGCATGGCATTCATCTCGATCCATTCCCGTTTCGTCAGGCCGGAATTCTCCTGCCCTACGTCCTCACCGGCGAGACGCCTACGCAGCACCTTGAGCATCCCGGCAGAGAACGTGAAAGCACCCAGACGATATTCCTCGAAAGCCGCAGCCGTTGCCGGAACCCATGCCTTGAGAATCTCAATCATTTTTTCGGCATAAACACGGATTTCGTATTGCGCATGTGCATCCGCACGCAGTGCGAGGAAGTGCATGAGATTATGCAGATCAACCTTCCAGTACCATTGCGTATAGGTGTTCAGCGTAAGATTCATGCGGGCAAGTTCACGGGCAAGACCCATACCCTCGGGGTCAAGCATAGTCTCGTAATCATCGTAGCACTGGGTGGCATCCCGATGCAGAAGATGCAGCACCTGACGGGCAGCATCTTCGTCCAGCGCATCACTGCGTCCCTGACGGTTGGAGCTGCTCTGGGCCGAAACCTGATCCAGCGCAGGCAGATAGAATTCACGATCCAGAATCGAATACCGTGCCGAGTATTCGTTTACGCTCGCCATGCGATGGCGAATCCACTGGCGCGCCACGAAGACGGGCAGCTTCACGTGAAATTTGATCTCGCACATCTCGAACGGCGTCGAATGACGATGGCGCATCAGATAACGGATAAGCCCCGCATCCTCTGATACCTTGCGCGTGCCCCGGCCATAGGAAACGCGGGCGGCCTGCACGACGGCACCATCATCGCCCATATAGTCCACGACACGGACAAAACCGTGATCCAGGACCTCGAAAGGCGTGTAAAGCAGCTCTTCCATCGCCGGTACGGTCGGGCGGGAAGTCAGCTGGGGAGCGGTACGTTGCGCGTCGATTTCGGCGCGCTGTTCAGATGTCAGAGCCATGACCTGCCTCTAGCATGCTGACCTCCTTCGGGTCACCAGCCTATTGAGTTTTTCGCAATCCTCTTGCGAAGGCGCGCGTGCAGGCCTATGTTCAGGGGCGCAGGGGGTTCGTCCCTAGCTATGGCGATAAACGGTAAGTGGAATAAGTGTTGTGGACCCGGGGGCAGTGCCCGGCGTCTCCACCAATAAAAACCTCTCAAAAGGGGGTCTGTGGGGACGAAACAGGCTCGACGCGCACGGTAAAGACTTATCTTTTGCCCGGTATTGTACCACCGTCATCGGGCTAAACTTACAAGTGCCAATGATAACTCTAAGGTGCTCGCTGTCGCTGCATAAGCGATAAGCGCGGTTCGGGAGGCGCCGGGCAACAGAAGCCTCCCACTTCAACAAGATCGCACAAAGACAACTTGCCTTCGGCGCGCGTCTGTCGCAGACCTGACCCAACTGACCGTACAATATTCAGGTTTTTAACCATGAGCGACGACGACAACAACGGCCATGACGGGTTCGACGACCTGCCGGACAGCCTTCTTCCCTATGATGACTGGGTCGAAGACGCGTATCGCGAAGTCATGCTGCGTGCCATCGAGCACGTTGCAGCCGAAGGCCTGCCTGGCGCCCACCATTTCTACCTGACATTCCGCACCGATCACCCGGGCGTGGTGCTACCGTCCCGCCTGCGTGCGCAATATCCTGAAGAAATGACCATCGTCATCCAGCACCAGTTCTGGGATCTGGCACTGGATCGCGACAAGAACACCGTGTCTGTAGGTCTGTCTTTTAGCGGCGTCGGCAGCATTCTGGTTATCCCGGTTTCTGCCATCACCGCCTTCGCAGACCCACACATCCGCATGGCTCTGCGTTTCGCGAGCGCACATGGCGAACTTGAGGAAGATATCGAAATTCCGGAAGACGCCGTTGAGCCAGACGATATCGATCCGGCTCACCACCCGGAAGTTCAGATCGAAGAACCCAAAGAGGCGGAAGTCGTCAGCCTCGCAGCGTTCCGCAAGAAGCCACAGAAATAACCCCCTACCTCACGACACCCTCCTCAGGGTGTCCGTGAGATAGAGGCACAGGGCACGCTCCAACTCTGGCATAACTACCCCCTCCCCGTCGGCCTCAACTTTTTCAAGGCCGGCGACCATCCTGAGCATCTGTGACGCCATCCGTGCAATAACAGGCAGCCTTTCCGGGTCTGCCTCCGGTGCGTGTGCTTGCAAAACATCGGCGGTCCGTCTCAGGATTTCGAGCCGCAGCTCCCTTCGCCTCGGCGCCAGATCCTCCCTGATTTCCAGAAAAGACATCGCAAGCTTGCGAAGTTGAAAACGGTTCTGCATATCCTGAACCATATGCCGGGCCAGTTCCTGCGTCGTCATGAGTGGTGCACAGGCCCTCAGCTCTGACAACTGGTCGTAACGCAGCGCGACATACCGATCCAGCAGCGCATCCCACACTTCATCCCGATTACGGAAAAACCTGTAGAGCGACCCTGGGGCCGATCCCGATTCCTCGGCCACGGCAGACATGGTCGTGCCCTGCAATCCACGCTCCGCAAAGAGTTTCGTGGCGGCTTCCAGAATGGCCTCCACCCTCGCTACGCCATGACGTCGGATCGGGATACGTGCCGGTATTTCGACTCCTTTTGACATATGCGAGATAATCCTCAACTATTAGAAGGTGCTTACCCTATTCTAGGACCTCAGGAGTGTCACGCATGACCATATCACTTGATCCCACGACCACCGCACTCGTGATGATTGACCTTCAACGCGGCATCCTCGGCATGGATCTTGCGCCCTATGATTCTGCCACCATCCTCCAGAAATCCCTCTCCCTGGCAGATCGCTTTCGCAAAGCAGGCGGCCTTGTCGTGCCCGTGCATGTGGCTTTCGGAAAAGATGGGCGGGACGCACCCTGTGGGCTGAGCGATGTCGGTGGACGCGCGGCACTACGCCAGCTTCCTGCGGACTGGGCCGAATTCGCGGAAGGCGTTGTGCAGGAGGGAGATCTGGTCATTCTCAAGCAGCAATGGGGCGCATTCACCGGCACAAAGCTGGACAGTTCCCTGCGACGCCGAGGCATCAAAACCATCGTTCTTACGGGCATCGCCACCAATTTTGGCGTCGAATCAACCGCGCGCTTCGCATGGGAACTGGGATATAACGTCGTAATCGTCGAAGATTCCTGCACCTCTTTCGGCAAGGAAGTGCATGACATGGCCGTAAACGTCGTGTTCCCACGCATTGCCCGTGTCGTCACCTCGGATAATCTCACTCTGGATGCCTGAACTCCCACCAGCACTCAGCCTGCACACCACCATCCTACGCTGGCTTGGCCTGCTGGGTCTGTCTGTCCTGGCAGTGGCTGTATTTCTTGCTGTGCATCTGTCTGCTGGCATGATGCTCGGCCCCATGATCGCAGCAATCATTGTTGCGGTCTCCGGGCATGGTGTGCGTGTCCCGAAAAGCCTGTTTTCGCTCTCACAGGCCATTATTGCCTGCATGGTGGCCTCAGGCCTTTCGGCACCTGTTCTGCGAGATATCGTCCAGCATAGCGGCATCATGCTTTTCAGTGTGCTGTCCGTTGTCGTGGTCAGCTTCGGGACCGGTGCCGTTCTGGCATATTTCCGCGTAGTCCCGGGAACATCAGCCCTCTGGGGCTCATCTCCGGGCGGTGCGTCTATGATGACGCTGATGTGCGAGGCTTTTGGTGCGGATGCACGCCTCGTGGCGTTTATGCTCTATTTCCGCGTCATTCTTGTCGCGCTTGCTACATCGGTGGTCGCCAGAATTGTCACTGCGGGCCACCATGTCCCCTACCTACCGCCAAGTGGCGTGGGTAACATCTATCCCACAATCGCCCTCATACTGGGTTGCAGCCTGCTGGGCCCCAGACTCCGCATTCCAGCAGCCCCCCTGCTTCTCACAATCCTTCTGGGCACAATTGCGAAACTGACGGGCATATTTACCGTCGCAACGCCTGAATGGCTGCGGGTCCCGGCATATTTTCTTCTGGGCTGGACCATAGGCCTACGGTTCACAGGGCCCGTCCTTCGCCACGCCCTCAGCGCTCTGCCTGCTGTCGCGCTGTCTTCCACCATCCTGATCCTGACCTGTGCGGCGCTGGCATTTCCGGTTGCCAAACTGGCACATGTCGATCTGCTGAGCGCTTATCTGGCCACAAGCCCGGGCGGGCTGGATACAGTCGTCATCATCAGCGCAAGCATCCCTGTGAGCCTGCCGTTCATCGTCTCATTGCAGACAGCGAGAATGATTGCTGTCATCGTGCTTGGCCCCATGATCGCGCGACCTTTGGGGCGCTGGCTTGAACAGCACAAGCGCCCACAACATATTTCCAATCAGTGAGAGATCTCCGGGGGCATGGCCTCCACCAGCAATCCCGTCCTATACTTGCCACTCAAACTGTCCCAACGAGGCAAATCCATGCGCTTTACCGTTGACCGACTTGACCATGTCGTTCTTACCGTCCGTGACAGAACGGTTTCGGCATCGTGGTACCAGCGCGTTCTGGGGATGGATATCGAGGAATATGGCCGCAATAATCGCGTCGCACTGAGCTTCGGCGGCCAGAAGATCAATCTTCGCCCTGAAGGATCAGAAGGATGGGAGACAGCAAAGGGCGCCGTTCCCGGCGCATCCGACCTGTGCTTCACCAGCGCCATCGATAGCGAAGATGTTGTACGCCATCTTGAAAAATGCGGTGTGGAAGTGCTCAACGGCCCGGCGACCCGCATCGGTGCCCTTGGGCCCATGACGTCCGTCTACTGCCGGGATCCGGACGGAAATCTTGTCGAAATCGCATCCTACAAGGGCTGATCGAAGTTTATGTGCGGCAGGGGGACGTCCCCTGCCTCCCAGATCACCAGTTTTTGGAAATCAGCCAAAACTCTTCTGACGTCAGGGTAATCACACCGCAGCCCTCAGTTTCTGCTGCTGCAGCGGCAAGCGCCTGAATACGCTCAATCATAATGGTCTTGCGCTGGTGGGCTTCGGACGTCTCCTTGACCGTTGAAAGCGTCTGGAGGGCGGATTTTGAAGCCCGTGAAACGCGGGCGGCGTCAATAGCGGCGTAAGACATCGTGTGACTCCTTCATAGGATGGAACGGCCCGATCCTAGACCGCCCCAGCATGAGCGCCAACCTTATCGCTGCCGTTCCAAATCGGCACCTGCACCTGGAAGGTCCGTGTCTCCCTGAACCTTCAACACCTTTCCGTTCCACGACAGCGTACGGAGTTTGTGGTCCACAGCGCCCTGCGTGATGATTTCTTTCCCGTCCGGAGAAAAGACGAGCCCCTGAGGCCACAGAGTACCCGGTGCCTGCGCAACCTGTTTGAGATGCCCGTTATTCAGAGCAAATACAGTCACGATACCACGGGCATGATATCGCGCCGAGCTCTCTGGTAGCGCTGAACCATTCTGGGATACCACGGCCAGATAGCGACCATCCGGGGAAATATCAGTCCCTTCCGGAGCATTTGGCACAACTACACGATCCACAACCTTCAGGCTTGGGCCCCGCAGATCCAGCATGGCGATAGCCCCCGGCAATCCCTCCCCATGACCCAGCACATTGACGGATGCATATTTTCCATCCGGCGTCAGGCGCATCGTCCAGGCACCGGGTGCCAGCAGAATGGGGGACGGATCAATATGCAGATCATCACCATCAATATTGATGGTGAAGACCAGATCGCCCTTCCACAGGCTGACAAACGCCTTTTTGCCATCTGCCGAGATCGCTACACCTCCCACGAAGCCCCCCTCGACGGGCATCATCAGGACTCTCTCATTGGAGAGATGGCCATCGCGGAAACTGAACCAGCTGATGGACCCGGACTTGCCGTTCGCTACCATAAGATGAGTGCCATCAGGCGTTAGCCGAACGGACGTAGCCCCCGGCCGGGCCTGTACTGTCTGCACGACCCTTGGTGCGGCGCCTTTGAGATCAACGACGCTTACCCTGTCATCGGGTTCGATCTTTCCACCTGCTGGGTCCGCTTTAGAAGCTGAACTCACAATCGCATAATGGCCATCTGGCGTCAGTGTCAGGCCGGTTGGGGGGCCGACAACGCTTGCAGGGACATCAACATTTGCCACTACGCGCCACAGGCCATCAGCACCTCGCGTCAGCGTGCTGAGGCTGTCATGAAGCACAGGCCGTGGCAGCACCTGAACACCGTGCTCAAGAAGTGTATGGCCGTCATTGGCGGAGACAACTGTCTGCGCAACAGCAGCAGAGCTGACCATCAGCAGGCCAGACAGGGCCAGACCGGAAAGAAGCAGAACCCGCAATGGGCGCATGTAGAAGCGCTCCCTTTTTTCAGAACATTTCAATGCGGTCAGAACGCCCACACATGCCTGAACCGGACAAATAAACTGCCCGTGACAAAGGAACACAGTCTGGTGAGATGAATAGATCTCACCAGAAGGTATCAGCCACTTTCGGCAACGAACGTCTCATAGGCGTCAAGAACAGCGTCAGGCTTTCCATCCATGACAATCTTTCCCGCTTCGAGCCACAGGACTCGCGTGCACCACTCCCGCAAAATATCCAGCGAATGCGACGTAAAGACGAGGATCTCAGCCGTTTCCACCATGCTCTCCAGCCGAACACGTGCCTTCGCCTGAAAATTGCTGTCTCCAGCCATGAACCATTCATCCATAAGCAAAATCTGCGGACGGGGGACGGTCGCCAGAGCAAAACCCAGCCGAACAGACATGCCAGCGGAATAGAGCCTCAGTGGAAGATCAAAAAATGTACCCAGTTCCGCAAAAGCCTCGACGTCGGCCTCCAGCGCTTCTGTTTCCTTGACGTCAAGCTGAAGCCTGCGGGCAAAAAGATGTACATTTTCACGCCCGGTCAGTTCCTGATTCATGCCGGAACCAGGATTGATCATCGCATGCGTTTCACCTTCAACCGACAGACTGCCTGAAGACGTTTCATAAATACCACCAAGCACACGCAGTAGGGTGGTTTTACCCGCACCGTTATGCCCGACCAGCCCAAGACGCTCTCCACCCTCAACATCGAACGTAATGTCCTTGAGTGCCAGAACCTCAAGCCCGGAAACGCCGTTCTGCAAAGCTCCTCCGACCTTGGACTTGGTGCTCCCCAGCGAGGCGCGGGCCCGCGCGAACAAAGTTTTTTTGAGAGAGCGCGCACTTCCGTGCAGCACCGGATAGGACAACGAAAGGTTTTGCAGACTGATATGGGCCATCGTCTCAGATCCAGAACACGAGGCGCGCGCGCACCTTCACGAAAACAACGGTGGCAATAAGGCCGAATACCAGACTTGAACCGATCGCCATTCCCCAAACGGAAAGCGCGGGCGGCGTACCCAGAAGAGGCCCACGCACAATCTCCAGCAGGGCATAAAACGGATTGTAGATCAGCAGCCTGGAGTTCGGGCCCATCTGCTGTGGCATCCAGATAATGGGAGTAACGTAGAAAACGATCTGCATGAGCGAGCCTATGATGGGCGGCACATCCCGAAAACGGGCACACAGACTTCCGAGCAGCATGCAGGCCGCAACCCCGTCCAGCATCCATAAGAGAAGGCCAGGGAGTGCCAGAACCGCGTCAAACCCCGGCCAACGACCGAAAATCACAAAGACGACAAACGGCACAATAAGGTTGAGGCCAAAAACCACGGCATTGCGCGTGAGCATTCTCACCGCCTGAAGCAGGAATGGCTGACGTACCGACCGGATGGATTCCTCTGCGCTCACAAAGCATTCGCAGGATTCCAAAATAATACTCGACAGCCCCGCCTGCCAGAGCATCAGCGACAGGGCGAGGAAAGGCAGATACGCACCAAGTTTCATGTGAAACAATGTGCTGTAGATAATGCCCATTGAGGCAACCATAAGCGCTGACGTCACCGTCATCCACAAAGGCCCCAATGCGGATCCACGATATCGCAGACGGATATCAAGTACGCCCAGCATAACACCCAGGCGCCAGAGTCGCGCAGTTTCGACGAGGTCCGCCAGCGCCATGCCCAGCGGGGACATTCGCTTCTTCACCCCTGCCACCAGTGCGGCATTCTGCATCTGAAGGACGTCGTTGTGGGAGCCGGGTGATGCCGGTGAAGTTTCGGTCATAGCTGTCGCGTAGCCGATCAATGGGCAGGACCACAACCAGGGCAATGCTTGTGATTCGGGAAACGGGCGCCTAACCTTGACACATGCCCTATCAGATTGCGGTGCGGAGACCGAATATCCTGCTGTTCCAGACCCTCGGATTTTCCAAGTTTCGCCGCAATTGTGGTTCAGGACATCCTCAATTCAGCAAGCACGCATCCCTTTCATCAGGTAAGCTCGGCCCGATGCCACGATCGATCTCACCGTTTCAGCTCTCTTCAAGCCGTCTTAGCGCTCTGCGCTCCGGTGCAGCGCTGGGGCTGATCGGCCTTCTGGCGGCATGTGCCGGGACTCCCAATTCCTCCGGGCCACAGCTTCCCGTATCCCAGGAAGCCGCCACATACCGCGCCCACGCAAAATCTTACTACGCCCCCCCAGGCCCGCCAGACGACCCATGGGGGCCATATATTCGTGAGGCTTCAGAACGCTTCGATGTACCGGATCCGTGGATCCGGGCAGTTATGATGCGCGAATCGCGTGGGCAGCTCTATGACAGCAGCGGCAATTTTACCACTTCCGTACCGGGGGCCATGGGCCTGCTGCAGCTCATGCCGCCAACGTATGATGACATGCGCGTACAATATAGTCTGGGCGACGATCCGTACGATCCCCATGACAATATCCTCGCGGGCACGGCCTACCTCCGCCAGATGTATGACATCTACGGCTCTCCAGGCTTTCTCGCAGCGTATAATGATGGCCCTGGAAGCCTTGACAATTATCTGCGCCGTGGACGCCCTTTGCCACGTGAAACACGCCGGTATGTTGCCGCGATCGGGCCGCAAATTGCCGGAATATGGCCACATAACCGATCAAACGCTGATCTTCTCGTGTCTCAGCATGACCCAAATGCACGCGTCCAGTTGGCTCAGAATACTCCTCAAATGTCCGATGAAACGACACAGGAGAGCAACTCCATCCGGGCTGCATGGCGCCAGAAGAACACGCATGAAAATGCCGACGATGCTTCAGTGCCAATGCAGGTTGCCGAAGCACCCGAGGCTGCTGCCACGGCAATTCCCGCCACTGCATCTGCAAACCCTACGAGTGTCAGTGCGGCATGGGCAGCACGCGGCATTCGAACGACGGCACCCCAGACAGTTGCATATCATCCGGATCAGGTTTCGGACGACGACAACTCTGACGGCTCTGATGATCATGTCGCTGCACATGAAATTCCGATCGGGCATCGCCTCCCCGCGCAACCCATCATGGCCGTCATGCCCACGGCAAAGCCGCAATACCGTCTTGCTCCCCCCATGCGCGCCACAGCGCCAATACATACGACACATCAGGAACCCGCTCCTGATACGTCAGGCCCACATACCTGGGCCATTCAGGTCGGTGCATTTGCCAATGCCGGTCAAGCGGGTGCTGCTGCATCGCGTGCGCATAGCAATGGCGGGGTGACACTTTCATCTGCCCATACGCAGGTCGCAAGCGTAAAAGCTGGCAAGGCTCACCTGTTCCGGGCGCGTCTGACGGGGCTGTCGCATGAAAATGCTGTTGCAGCCTGTCACCGTCTGTCGCACGCTTCGCCGTGCGTCGTGGTTCCTCCCGGCTCTACATTCTAGAATTCATACGATCGGAAACATTACATGCGCCGTATTCTGCAAGCATCAGTTTTCTGCGCAACTGTCCTGACTGGCGCCCTTGCCTGCACTCCAGCGCATGCCGCACTGGAAACCGGATCTACTGCTCCGGATTTTAGTGCCCCTGCCAGTCTGGGCGGTAAGGAATTCACCTACAATCTCGCCGAGGCCCTCAAAAAAGGCCCGGTAGTCCTGTATTTTTACCCAGCCGCGTTCACAAAAGGCTGCACACTCGAAGCCCACGATTTTGCCGAAGCAGTACCTGACTTCAAGGCCGCCGGTGCATCCGTCATCGGGATTTCGATGGATCCGATTGCCAAGCTGGACAAATTCTCCGTCAGCGAATGCCGCAGCGCATTCCCTGTCGCAGCAGACCCGTCTGGCAAGATTACGGCAGCTTACAAAGCGAAAATGCCACTGCTGCACATGTCGAGCCGTACTTCCTACGTTATTGCCCCCGATGGAAAAGTCATCCTGACCTACGCATCCATGTCTCCTGACGATCACGTGGCCCGTACACTTGCCGCAGTAAAAACTCTTCAGGCAAAAACGCACTAAGAAGCACCCTCCCCCGCTGCAGGACCCTTCCCATGGCCCTTTCACGACGTCCCCTGTCTCTCCTGCTGACGGGACTGCTCGCCGCGACAGGGCTATGCACCACCCTTGATGCCCATGCGGCGGACGCTATCCGTATCGTCGAAAGTGTTCCTACAGGGACAATCTATGGCGAGCCCGGCATGCCTCGTGCGCGTGAGGTATGGCTGGAAATGCTACATAACGCGAAAAAAAGCGTCGATATCGCAGCATTCTACATCGCAGAGAAAAAAGGCGAGGCACTCTCCGGCGTGCTCGACGCACTGGAGGAGCGCTCCAGAGCGGGCGTTCAGGTCCGGCTTCTGGTGGAGCCGAGCTTCCTACACGATACCCAGCCTGTTCTGGACCGCTTCAAGGCCTTCCCAAACATTCATATCGAAATTCTACCGACAGATCGCCTCACCGGCGGTATCCTGCACGCCAAATATATGATCGTGGATCGTGACGTAACCTTCATCGGGAGCCAGAACTGGGACTGGCGCGCGCTCGACCACAACCATGAACTTGGCGCCGAGATTACAGACGCCCGCTTTGCAGAGAGCATGGAGGGCGCATTTGAGGAACTCTGGGCGCTCGGTGGCGGCAAACTGCTCGCAAAAGAGCAGTACCTCACGGCCGCACCTCCCGCAGTTCCACCCACAACAGAATTAGACCCGATCTCCTTTGAACAGGACGGCGCGAAGGTACTGGCATTTCCAGCTTTCAGCCCCCCTTCCATGCTGCCACGATGGTACACGGCAGAGCAGCCGGCGCTTGAAAACCTGATCCATCAGGCACGTCATGATCTGCGCATTCAGGTGATGACGCTGAGTGCGATCCGCCAGTACGGGCCACCCGGATATTGGCCTGAAATCGACACTGCCATCCGCGATGCCGCCGCACGCGGCGTGGATGTGAAGATCATCGTCGCGGACTGGGCCCTGCATCAACCTATGCAGGCCTATCTCAAGAGTCTGGCCGTTCTACCCCATATTACAGTGAAATTTTCTACGGTTCCGATGGCGAAGGAAGGCTTCATTCCTTATGCTCGTGTCGAACACGCAAAATACGCCATCGCCGATGATGATGCTTTCATGATTGGTACCGGCAACTGGGAATGGAGCTATTTCAACAATACCGTTGATGCGTCCCTGTTCGTGCACGGTACAAAGCTGACCGGCACGATGCTCAGTATTTTCGACCGCGACTGGAATGGCCCATATGTCACGACTCTCTCCCCGGCCACGCAATACCAGCCAGCCCACAACCACTGATCTTTTCGGAAACCACCATGTTGGTAACTCGAAAGCCCTCAGGCTCTCGGAAGACGTGGTGAGTACTGCAATCTATGGCGGCCCGGCAGACTGCTATCGTTATACGCTCAGACGTACATGGGACCCGTCCGCTCCGCTGGTCATGTGGCTCATGATGAACCCGTCACTCGCTACCGAGATTGGAGACGATCGGACGGTTGCAAAATGCCAGCGTTATGCCCGGGCATGGGGATATGGTGGGATATTCGTCGGTAACAGTTTTGCCTATCGATGCACGGATCAGAAGCGCCTTCTTGAAGTCCCTGATCCAATCGGCCCAGAAAATGACAAACATCTTTTGGAGATGGCAAGGCAGGCAGACCTCGTCGTGTTGGCCTATGGAGCCCCACAGATAAAGACACTCCGTCCGCGGGGCACCGAAGTGGCGCGCATGCTGGGCAAGGCAGGCATTAAGGTAACAGCACTTCGCCTGAGCAAGAGCGGACGCCCTGAGCATCCGCTCTATCTGCCGTCAGAACTGAAACCTGCGCCCCTAGACCCCGAAACACTGACCTGAGCGCAGGCTCCGGACTTACTTTGCCGGAGACGGATTTTCGTCAATCTGCCAGGTCAGGACCACGTGGTGATCATGATTTGGATATGTCGCCACCGGTTGAATACGCACAGCAAGGTTCTTGCTTTTATACGCTGACTGAATGGCGGTTTCATCCGTAACGACTGACTTGTCAGATACCGCACCACCTGGGCGAAGATGTGTCACCGCTGCCAGCGCTTCCGTCGGGATACGGGTGTTTCCCTTGAACTCCACCTGATCAAGCACGAGCTGCTGACCCGTCGCCGCAGGATGGGCAGACTGCTCACCAATCAGCAGAGTCACCATCACCGACGCACCCTTAATCTTCATCTGCTCACCCAGACTGCCGCCAATGTTGCGCTGGCTGTAGAGGTCCGCCACACGCTGCTGGGAAGCCTTGAGATCATCCTGCGTCACATGATCACCTGGCTGATGGCCAAATGCCCGCAGAATATCCTCCGTGGATACCGCCTTGTTTCCTTCAACCTTGACCGCACTCAGCGTCAGGGGTGCAGTCTGGGCAGGAAGCGCACGGGCATACGCATTATCCAACGGAACAACGCTCGTTAATGATGCAGTAAATAGTGCAAACCCGAGAGCTGTACGAACAAAAATTGAGCGGGCGATCATGGGTAATTTATCTCCATATTTCATAAGATTAGTGAAAATTCTCACTTATTACGCACTATTCCCCACAAAGGTTCAATAAGTTCATCGTGACATGCTGTTTCGTCGTATTTTATGATTCGAAATTCTCGCAGATACATTTCTGAATCCGGATTATTCTTTCCCTTTGCATTGACACTCCCTGCACCATTCTGCGACATGAGATGTTCAAACCTGAAATATGCGATTTTTTCCTGCCCCTCCTCGAGCAGAGAATGCGTTCGCAATTATTAATCCACGATGAAAAGGATAACCGGCACCTCATGGCTGTGCTCAACATTTGCGCTCGGACCCGCACCAAAGCCCGTCCCGAACGACTGAGTGTCGTACTCCTGAGGTTGCTTTCCCTGACCTGGCTGGCCCTGAACCCCGGCAGGGCAATAGCCCAGTCTGCAAATTCCGAAGGTTCGACCACCGCATCCGGCCCTTCTGCAACGCAGAACACCGGAAACAGCAGAAGCGTGAACACCAGCAGTCCGATTATGGGAAACTCCTTCCGCGGAGCGGCAATAATCAGCCCCGTCACGGACCCTGGGCCATATTTTTCAGCCCCGATGGGAGCGCAGCATTTCCTGGGAGACTGGGCAGGCGTCCAGCCGTGGCTGCTGAAGCATGGCATTCACCTTCTCGCAGCGATAAATGAGGAATTCGCGGGCAATGTCACAGGCGGCAAGGAACGCGCTTACTCGGATACAGGTCAGTTTGGAATCGAAATGGATGTAGACTGGGACAAGCTCGCCGGTATCCCAAATTTCTGGACGCACGCGATTGTTGTGAACGGGCATGGCCAGAGCGTCTCGCGCAATTTCGGGGACTCTATTGCGGCAGTCTAGGAAATTTATGGCGCGCGCGGGAATGTAGTGGCGCACATGGTAGCGATGTATGGCGAGAGCGCATTTTATCATAACCGCATTGATGTCAGTGCTGGCTGGATTCCTGTGGGCAGTTTCTTTGCTGCATCCCCGCTGTTCTGCGACTTCATGAATGTTGCCATATGCGGTAACCCAATCCCCAACAAGAGCACTGAAGGCAATCGTGACTGGCCATCAGGCAATCTAGGCGCAGTGGTCCGGGTAGTACCCACTTCCGACACCTATATCATGGCAGGGCTCTTTGCCGTCAGCCCGCACTCCTATAATGGCGGCATTTCGGGCTGGGCCTGGGCGCAGTCCGGGCTTGGAAAATTTTCCACCCCGGTCGAGCTTGGATGGACGCCGTCTTTCGGACAGCACAAGCTGATCGGACACTACAAGATCGGCTATTCCTACGATAATTCGCGCTACAAAAACCTCTATGAAGACGCCAACGGCAACTCATGGCAGGCTACTGGCCTCCCCGCCCGTTGTGAAGCCGGACGCAACAGTGCGTGGCTGATCGTGGACCAGATGCTTATGCGCAACGGCGAAGGCGCGAGTAACGGCCTGATCGCCATGGCAGGCGCCATGTATAGCGACGGCAAGACCGTTGCGATGCGAGATCACACATGGGTTGGTATGATCGATAGCGGCGCACAATGGGGCCGCCCGCTGGATACGGTAGGTGCCATGTGGCAGCATTTTGATATGAGTCGCACAGCTGCATTGCAGCAGGAATCCTCGTTGGCCCTGAATCTTCCCTTTCAGAGCAACCAGTTTGGCCCTGTTTATGGTGTGCAGAGCCATGAAGACGTTTATGAGCTGTTCTACAGCGCACATGTCGCCCGCGCGATGGCCGTTCAGCCGGATTTCCAATATATCCAGCGGCCCAGCGCTACGACCACCTTCCATGACGCAGCAGTCTTTGGCGTCCAGTTCACGGTTGTCCTTTAAGACCAGCTGGATTGCCTGAACACAGCCCCCTTCAGGGGGGGGGGCTGAAACACTTCTCCACACTCACGGACTTACGAATAATTATCAATATCGTATGGAGCGTGCCAATTCTGTTTATCTGAGGTTACCGTGAGCGCACTCCCTGCAGCGAAATTCCCGCAGCGTCACACCTTCGCAAGTCTGTCGCTTCTCCTTCTCGCAGGCGCCAGCATGTCCGCGCATGCCGCTGCGAGCCAACCCGCCACCACTCCGGAGAAAGCCGCCGCCCAGACGGACGAACAGATCGTTGTAAAAGCCAAGCGCCGCAACCAGATGGAAGTCACCAGTGGCGGCCAGCTTGGTGCTCTCGGCAACAAGCGCGGTTTGGATGTGCCGTTCAATATCCACAGTTACAACTCAAGCCTGATCCTGAACCAGCAGTCCCAAACGTTGGGCGAAGTCCTCGAAAACGACCCTTCGGTGCGAACAACGTATGGCTATGGCAACTTCTCGGAAATGTTCGTCATTCGTGGCTTCGTGCTGAATGGCGATGACATTGCCATCAATGGCCTTTACGGCATCACGCCCAGACAGCTCGTCTCGCCACAGCCATACGATCAGGTTCAGGTCCTGAACGGTGCCAGCGCTTTCCTCAATGGCGCAGCGCCCAGCGGGTCAGCCATTGGCGGCAACATCAATCTGATGTTGCCGCCAATGCCCCCATCACGCGCCTGACGGGAGACTACACCAGCAGCGCCATGGGGGGTGGCAGCATTGATGTCGGACGTCGTTTCGGACCGGAAAAGAACTTTGGTGTGCGCCTTAACGTCGCAGGCATGTCCGGTGAAGACGCAATCAATAACGAATACCGTCATTCTGCAGTTCTTGGTGCGGATTTCGACTGGCACGACAGCAGCAACCGCACGCGCATTTCACTGGACATGAACTATCAAAACCAGGGTGTGGATGGCGGGCGCCCTGCCATCTTCCTGGGAAGTGGTGTGACTTCCGTGCCCAGCGTACCCTCGGCATCACATAATTTTGGCCAGCGCTGGGCCTATAACAACCTCAACTACATCTTCGGCATGCTCAATGCCGAGCACGATCTTTCAGATCATATCACGGTCTATGGAGCGTTCGGGGGCCTCGGAAGCAACGAGGATGGTAACTACTCCTCCCCGACCGTACAGAACGCCACGACAGGCGCGGCCACGGCCGGCAGCATGTACGTACCCTATGCTCAGACCAATGAAAGCACGAGAGCGGGAGTTCGCGCACATTTCAGCACTGGGCCGGTTCGACACGAAATCAACGCCGGTGGCTCATCGCTCTGGGCTGATAGTGGTGCTGCGTACAGCATGGCGCTGACGCCCATCACTACAAACATTTATAACACCCCAGCAGTCGCCGCGCCCGCACAGACCTACTCCAACGGTGTTCTGGATGATCCACAATCAACCAGCAGAACACGCCTGTACAGCCTGTTCTTCTCCGATACGATGTCGTTCTTTCATGATCGTGTCGCACTGACCGGCGGCTTTCGCTACCAGAACATGCTGATCAATGGATATCAGTATTCCAAGACCGGACGAGGCGCCGAAAATGCCCATTACAATCAGGATGCCATCACCCCGGTGGTGGGCCTTGTCAT
>Ga0157363_1000561_pt1 | contig 28734 bp, 36 predicted proteins | sample AttsexASBM1_FD_111477 | JGI IMG/M metagenome (GOLD analysis project Ga0157363, IMG submission 111477) | Fungus gardens microbial communities from leaf cutter ant in Ribeirão Preto, State of São Paulo, Brazil - Atta sexdens ASBM1 | ecosystem: Host-associated > Fungi > Mycelium > Unclassified ... | reverse complement strand
CTGCGTTATTTTATGATTGCCTGGTGGTGGTATATTAGGGGGGCGGTGTGCACTGAGTGCGTCTCCTATGCCTCTAGCATATATCCTTGTGAGGCGCCGTGACTTAGTTAGCGTCATGACGTGATGACCTGATCACATGTACAGCTCCCTGTAGACGCTTTTAGTCATTTACTGAATCATTGTCTTATTCCTTTTAATCTAGTTATTTACAACTTTTCACAGTTCACTGGGTGATCCTTGAGTTGTGAGAGTGGTTCCCAAGGCTCCTAGGACATAACATTTGTCACCTGCGCTCCAATTCTAACAAATACATCAAGTGAAAGAAGTAAAGTGCTTATTGTGTTTCAACAACAGCTTGAGTACGCACTATATTGATATTCCCACGAGCATCCATGTCTCAAACAGATAGGGTTGCTGTCTTAGGTCCAAGGGGCACATACACACATGAAGTGAGGCATTGCTGCACATATGACAAGGTTTTTTCTAATGACCCATAGGCTGCATATGAGATTTTCGGTAACATCGTGGAGTATGAAGAACTTCGAACAATCCCAGGTGCGAGAGCACATCTGCTTCTTTTTCAGCATCACAGTTAACCGCTTGTTCAGATATCTTAAGTGCAGTTCAGGAGTGTGTACAGATAGGAGTGGTTCCCCAAGAAAACACAATATATGGAAATGTTACTGAGACATATGATTGTCTTCGTCATCTAAAGTGTGGTTTCGTGAAAGGAGAGGTCACCTTACAGATTCAACACTGTCTCCTGGTGCTAAAGGGGGTGAAATTGGAAGATGTTGATACGGTGTTGAGTCACGAACAGGTGCGTTCCTTGCCCTGTGGTTCGCTGGTTCTTGGAAACGCTTATGAGAGTGCTGATACCTCACAAGGCCCTAGGGCAGTGCCAGGAATTCTTAGATGCAAACCTACCCAATGCAACTCTTGTAAAAACCCCATCAACCGCATCTGCTGCCCAGAAACTGATAAATAGTCATCGGAATTGTGCTGCTATTTGCTCCAAGGTCTGCGCCAAGATTTTCTGTGAGCTCGAAATACTCCGAGAGGGGATTCAAAGCATGTCGAGTATGTTTGCTACTATATATATCCAGAGTTTTCTGAATAACGACTTGTTTCGTGATAGATAACTTTACTCGATTCTATGTCGTTGTCCGAGATCGGGAGGTACAACTCCCCATAGCGGCTCTGCGTAGAACTGAGGGGCGTGCCTTAATTCGTTTGCGCGCTTCAGGGACACAATCACTCAAAGATATGATTCGATGCCTTACAACATCAGACTTGAATATTGTACGCATCGACCGCAGACCTTCTGGTGTCCTGCCATTCCGAGATGTCTACTTTGTGGAATTGGCGAGTACACCGGAGTCTCTCGGACAATCTCAAGCGATCAGATTATGGTCTGCTGCAGTTTCGAGCGCGATTCATCCAATTAGGAGTATGGAGGGAGAAGTAGACCTAATCGGCTTGTGGTAGCGCTTTCAACTGGTGGGCATTTATTGATAGTAATGGACTATGCAGTACATTATCTCCGCAGTGATCAAATCTCGTTATGAGGTGTCATGTCTGTTCAATAAGTATCTTCGCTTTTTCTGATCGAGGGAATATACGGCATTTGAATGGTTTGGGATGACTGCAGCAAGAGACAACCAACCTGAGTTCCGACATGTCGCTCCAAAGGCAAGTGCGTAGGCATACCTGGTTAAAATCGACGTATACTCAATCTCGGGTTCAATAACCTTTCCATTTTCATCGGTCGCTTTGGTTATGTTATAGGTCGCCAATAGCGAAACCGTGACAATCCAGACGAAATCCAGTCCGATAAACCTGCCAGGGCATACCCTATCCATTTAAATCAGTAAGGTGAGACCCCTGAAATCAAGATGAACTTGCCGCCTGCCAAAGCCGAAAACCGCATCAGGTATTTCGTTTATGCCTGCCAAAACATTACCTTCAGTGTTAAGGAAGCGGTCAAGCTTGAATGTCGCTGGTTCGGGATATGTCTCGGGGTCATGCAAGACCGCCCACACGTTTGGTATCACTGTTATACCTTTTGGTATCTGGTATCCATTGTATTCATCATCTTCTATCAGACAGTGAGCGATTCCCAGGGGAGTTACGGGATTCCACCGCAGAAGCTTTGAAAATTCATCAGAGGATATCAGGAAGATAAGGGGGAAACGAACTTCATAACAAAGACTTTGCTGTTGGAAACAATCAGTTGAAGAACCAAAGAGGAACAGGACATACGTACAATTAATGGAAGACGAGGTCTGTCGGCAAGAGTGGGTAGACGGTCATTTCCTATTACAAGGTCTATCTCTTGTTGAGCCATCTTTTGGGCCTCAGGATAACATGTCATCGCCAGGAAAAAAGAAAGAATGATTGACACGACCGTCTCCGACCCGGCTAAAGAACCATCATGCCCTGCCGGAAGAGTTGAATGAAAAGGCATATAACTTGCCTGCATATGCAGTAGCTGCTACATTCTTAATGGTTTCCTCCTCTTCAGCTTCCAGGCCTAGAGCTATGTTCTCCAATACCTGAGCTACAAAGCAGGGTGTAGCTTGCCCATCCCGCTACAAAAATAGTCAACCGAGAAGGGTAGGTTACATAATATACAAATACCATCAGCTCCTTAGTTGTATTGAATGGGGTTTCGACCATCCTACGATTGAGTTGACGCCATTTGATAGAATCGCGTTTGAACTTGGCAAGCGGAAACCACGCTGGCACATAACGAAGAGATGGCAAGTAGTCCTAGAGAGTTCCTAAGACGCTCAGGATGGAATGAAAGATGCTGATGCATACCACGAGATACGTGCCAAAAATACCTGCAGACGTCAAGCCTGCAAGGGCCGCATCGGCAACGCGCACATGTTCATCGCCCCTCTCAGCCACTTGCTGTCCATAAATGAGGTTTAGTGCAACTGCAAGTGCTGTCCTAGATGAGAGTTAGGAGATGATTGGTGCCCTGATAAGCCTGGAGGCACCTGCGTGTTAGGTATCGAAATGAATCGGGGTCCTGGAGCAAGGTTCGGAGAAGGGTATGTGTCTCCCTGAGCTGAAGAGATTGGTAGTATGTTGGAACCGACTGCCTGAAGTGACGATGAAAGAGAGTACGGTGGCGCTGAGATTGACGGGACGATGAGTTTTATTTATCTGAGAGAATTATGATGTCAACCTTCCAACGGTCACCGTAAGCCATGGTAGAGAAGGACCAATCAAAACCAATACTGGGAAGGACGGTCAAATGGAGGTCGATGGCCGTCGGGGTTCAAGAGGCGTACAGATCGACAACCATGGGACGTATGGGTCTTGATGAGTACATATGGCTTCTCTTGTTGAGTAGATCGTTGACTGCACGGGCTGAGTTGAGAACGAGGACGGGATTGCCCAGGAGCCGAATGTAGATGATGTCGCCTGGAGCTAGTGAGCAATGGATTGGAGTGGACAGGACGAGGCAGACCATAGATCTCTGTCCATTTCGCGTAGGTCAGCCAGGGGTAGAGAGAGGTAACCGAGCGCTGGAACCAGGAGGTAGTAGGCCCGGGGGGGAAAGGGAGGACTGGGGGATGACGAGCACGGCGCAGGACACAGAAGGCGAGGACAAGAAGAACAAGGACGGGGAGAAAGAACATTGGCCTCGTATCCGGCATTTGTATTTGCAATTTATACCTTGCCTCCTCCCACCACATGGCTCTGGTCACCCCCCTGTCCCTCAAGGACATTATCAGTCCTCAGCTCCACCAGATTTCTTTTCCTGCAGAGACATACATCAAGTCAGAACTCAACATCAAACTAGACAAAGGTCCTCTTCTTTCTCCCACAATCCTCCCTCTACTCACATCTCTCCAGATGACCAGATCTGCAGACTCTTCCTCACCCCCGCAGGCTGCCCCCTCGGCCCTCTCCACTGCCCACTGCGTCACACGACACCCTCTGCCCAGAACTTCCAGCCTCCAAAACCTTTGCCCTCTCATCCACGCGAACGAGAGCGCGTCTCCACCGTCTGCAAACACTGGCTTCGTGGTCTCTGCAAAAAGGGTGACGCATGCGAATTTCTTCACGAGTACAACCTGAGACGCATGCCAGAATGCTACTGGTTTGCAAAGTATGGTTACTGTTCTGCCGGTGACGAATGTCTCTACGCTCATCCCAAGGAACGTAAAATCGAGTGTCCAGACTATAACCGTGGTTTCTGTAAATTAGGTCTGTGGTTTTCATCACACAGCAATCCCGTCCTTCATTTCGGGTTCTCCTTAAGGTCCTACGTGCCCTCGCAAGCATGTTCGCAAAGTAGCTTGCCAGCTTTATCTCACTGGCTTTTGCCCCATGGGACCAGAATGCCTCCGCGGCCAGTATGTATATCTCTCTGTTCCCTGCTCCTTTCCTAGTCCACCCACAGCCTACCAGTCCCAAGCCCAACCTTCCATCATCAAGTGCCTATGAACCTCCTCCTCCTCCTTCCACGCGTGACCTGGGACCTCCTCCTCCAGGCCTCGCCAGATATGCCGACCTTGACAAGGCTCCAGGTCTAGCTCCCGGTCCTTCTGCTCAACCTCAGATGCCTCAGCGAAGAGATCCAAATGAAGTCACTTGTTTTAAAGTATGTCTTTTGACACCCACTTTTCTATTCCTCCTCTCATCATACTTTCCGCACACCAGTGTGGTGAGAAGGGACATTATGCCAACCATTGCCGTAACAGAAATGTTCCTGGCAATCGTGGTGGAACAGAAAGAGTTCGCCGATATGGAGGTGACGACTGAGAAACGTGGAAAGGCCCCCAGAATTTTTTGGTCTTTCTGTGGCCTCGTCCAGGCTAATATTATCTGCTAATGCAGAAATGTAAATGACAGCATAGCATTTTGATCCAATCTACACTACACCTAGTGCTTTAGTGTTTTTCTCTGATAACTCAGCAGAGGTAACCTTAATGAGTTTAGATCTGGAGAACAACCTAATTCTGTTCGACTAAGAACTGAAAGGATCACCACCTGAAGTACTGATAATAACTGATCTGGGTCAGACCAATAGAAAGATCAGAGAACTATTGATTACACCACTCTAGTGAAATTCGACATTCTCCTTGATCCGTCCATCTATCCTCATTACAATAATATGGGCTGGCAGAAAACGTTTACTTTATCTCAGAGGTCCAAGGGATGCCACCTTGTCACACATGAGATCGCTTCTCAGATTCAAGACGGCCTCCAAAACATTCAGGTCTGGATCAGTTTCTCCATGTTTCACCTCACGATGCTCATTTGGCTAGTATTAGGTTGGCATGCTCTTCCTCTTCATGTATGTTCAGTGGTCTCTTTTTAATTGGGATCTATTCTGAGTCTTTTCTAGCCAACATACCTCCGCTGCCTTGACTATCAATGAGAATTTTGATCCCGGTATGATGAACACTTCTCTCTTCGATATTGGTGATCGTAACGGCTACTCCAGATGTAAGAAAAGGCAAGTACTTGATTCTCTGCCCAATTAACAACACTAACTAACATCTATTGGCCGTAGATATGGATATGGCTCTCGATAATATGGTCCCAGAATCTCTTGACTGGCGACACACTGATGAGGGGCCTGAGTGAGTGGGCAATATTCAGTCACCAGTGCCAATTAACGATCCAATTAACGATCTCGGCTGTCTAGTGACTCGTGAGATTTAATCTGGTTGTTGCCTGGAAAACCCTCATCATTTACATCTCTTCAAGTGTTTCCCACACCAAGACATCTCTTGTCGGAACGTCTTTGTCAATTCCTATCACCAATGGTCGAATGAATTTGGGAACCTGGCAAGGTTGGTACCGCTGGAACTACGTCCCTCACCTTGACCTTTAAACACGTACATGTAGGAATTTATTTGACAGAGTTCAGGTATATGCCTCACTCCAGACGCATTGTTGCAACAATCCTGTGAGTCGTCTATTGCTCTCTCCTTAAAAGCCATCTGATGGGGCTTTCAGATCATAAAGACCAGAGTGCTGTTCTGGAACTGTCAAAAATGGTTGTCATATTGTGTATTCCTTGATCAGAATATATGGAAGGCTGTGGATTTTATTGCGAGCTGATGCGAAGTCGTTCAGGCAATGGCATTTTCTCCCTGCAGTCATGGAAGCAATGATATTGATGTTAGTGATCTTTGATTATTGATTACAACTTACCATATATGTATATGATATATGACCACGGGGTCTAAGACAGGTTGGTCGACCTGCGATCTACGTCAGGCTGCGTCAGGCGCGTGTGAAATCATATACATGTATCGTCACAAATAAAGAAGGACAGCTGAGACCATGTCAAATCAATTGTAATATTTCTGTACTAACAGCCAAGTCTACCAAAACCTTTTCCCGAGTTTACTTTGAACTTGTGAGCATGCCTGGAGCAGCCATTATATCTGCTAAGCTCAAACGGAATCAGGTGAGTTGTGTCTGATCTTGTTGACTATCAAACGCTCAAATATTCAGGCCTGTCGGTCGTGTCGGAGGCGGAAGCTAGTACGCTTGCTGGGATTCTGAGGTTCATATATGGGGAATGAGTCTGACGTGATTCTATAGAAGTGTGATGCCGCAAGACCACATTGCGGAGCATGTGTGAAGTGAGTTAGGCATTTCTTAGAAATTATATCATTATTGAACAAGGATTCCAGACAATGGGATGCATTGGTGAGCGTACCAACACCGATCGGTTACGCGTAAGACGTTGACTACATTTGAAGAATCAAGGCCTTGACTGTCTTTGTTAGGTATCCGACAGAGCCACAATGCTCTTATGATCCGATAGAGGGACTTAAGCTCAAGTCGGAAACAGACTCCGTGGAGAGGATTCAACAACTGGAAAACGAAGTTTGTGAGTCATTCAACAATGGGTCTAGTCCAGCTCACGTTTTGGTAGTGCAACTCAAGAGCCAGCTCTTTGAGAAAGAACAGGCACCATGGCGTTCTACCACACCAAACCATCACCAGGAAAAACCTGGAAAATTATCGCCTACTTCCCAGACCTTCTCAGGCCCGTCTGTTCTTATGAGACCTATTAATAGTGCCAGTGGAATCAGTCTTCCTCAAGCCTCACTTACCATGGTGAATTCAATAACACCGGATAGCCCCCTGCAACAGATCCACAGGAGCTCAGGACTCCACACCACCTTAAAGTCGGGCTCAAATCCATTAACGAGCTTGCTTTTCTCTGGCTGGGATCCGGACCTACCTGATCCCAATACATTGAACCATTAGTGAGTCTACTATGCGGAGGTGGATTGAAATATTCTGTTCAGGTCTTTGTTAGTGTCGACGTCTTCTTCCGTTGTGATCCCTGCGGCTCGCGAGTCCTTCATCGACCGTCGTTCTTGGCGTCCATGCGCTTGTCACCTACGGATCCAGGATTCCCTCATTCTTCTATTTTACATGCCATCGTAGGAGATAACTAAATTAGCGAGGTGGCGTCTATCTGATCTTTGGTTTCAGTGTGCAGCGGCCTCGCGATGGTCTCCCCAAAATGTCGTAACCATGCCTGATGGTACTCGACGCGATCAGTTTGCTGAGTTTCACTCAAGCAAAACGCGACAGTATATTGATAAAACGATGACCAGCGGAGAAGACATCTTTTCCGTGATGCAGGCTTGTATTTTACTGTCGTGGTACTTTTACCAGGAAGGCAGATGGGTCGAGGTGTGGATATTCGCTGCTTTCCAGACGCGTGTAGCGATTCCTTTGCGCTTCAACTATCCAGGAACGTTCTCCACGCACGGAAATATTTCACAAGATGCTTATCTAGCACCTCCGAAAGGTCTCCGTGACTTGGAGTCAAGGCGGCGTACCTGGTGGATGACCATCATCTTTGATCGTATCGCTTCTGTTGGAGGTTGGATACATGCAGTTGATGAACAGGATCTGGGGACAGAATTTCCTTTACGGGCCAATGATTTTGAGTCTGAGGTGAGTGCCAATAATCTATGTTGCGACTTCTTAATACTTTTTTCTTTTTCAGATTGCTATTCCCAGCAATCCACAGGGCATTTCAAGTCCAGATGTCTTTACGCATCATCCACCACAATACACTGATTCCTTCCTTCTCCTCATCAAAGCAGTTATGCTGTTTGGGAGGGTTACAGACTATAATGTCCGGAGAAACTTACGTGCGTCGACGGCACCAAGCAAGAGTCAGAACCCCTTCTCCTGGGAAGGCTTCGATGATCTGGATAAACTGGTTTGCTATGAATTCCTTGAGAATTTACCCCAGATGTATAAAAACAATACTGGGAGCACTCTTGATACCGATTTGTACATGGTTCATATCATCCCACAAGCGTAAGTTGATCCCTCTGCATTCCACGCGGCTACTAATTTTTACACTGGCAGAGCCGCGATTACCCTACATAATCCATACATCGACTTTACCGATCCTGACAATGTGTCCACTGTACGGTGTATTACGGCTGCAAGAGCTATCTTAAGTGCCTATTATGTCCTGACTGCAACATCCCTGGATATCACAAGACTCCATCCTTTCGTTACGGTAAGTAGTTCAACATGATATACAAGTCGAAGAAGACGTAATTTTTTCAAGATCTGCTGGTACCTCGCTGCCGCTGTGCAGATTCAATTATGTAAATACTTGATTGAGATCAATGAGGCGGAACGGGAATCTACAGTTTGGGATGAAATCAATATATTGAGGCATGTCGTCAAGTTTCATTTATACAAGCGGTTAGATGGCCAACGATCCATGTTACAGGCTTGCGATGGTGGAGTATGGGCAGCGATCTCCAATCGGGAGTGAGTACACCCTTTCGTGTCTGATTGCTTTTTGTGAGTTGAACGTGGGTCCACAGCACGTCAGGAGCGACTACTTCAGGGGCTCATGAGAGAGATCATTCGTTTGACGAGTCAAAAACAACCTCTTCAAGTCGGTATCCCATTGTATCCATTTTCTCATCACACTCTTTTCAAGAAATCCGAGAGAACGATTCAAGGAGCATCAAATGATGTGTCGAGAGCATAAGTGCCATTATTCGTGAGCCCTCGAGTCGCCAGACCATACGTCCGATTTCTGTTACCTCATTCGATACGTAATACATGAGTTCGTATCTGAAATATCCAATTGCTTGGTTTATGAGGACCTGTATGTAGTTGTTACTATAATACATAGCTTGACGTAATTACTCGCGTGCATTTTGGGAGCCAATATTCCGTTCCTTCTCCAACAATGCATCAAATATGGCTTGTTCTGTTATACGATCATCGGTCTGTGTATTTGTATGCTGGTCAGCGTGGGTGTTATGCCTCTGGACATGCGTTTTCTCGTGTTGTTGGCGGAGCGCATCCCAGGAAGATGAAGCAGTTGTAGTGGCGTTTGCTGTTCTAATCTGGTCCCACCTACTTGAAGGACGCGCTTCTGTGCCGGGGCTGGAGTTCTGTGTCTGAGTTGATTGACAATCAGGTGAGGTCTCAGCGGTGGGATCTAACGATGCAAACTCTACGAGAAAAGTCAGATAAGAGCAGCAGGTAAAGGGCTTTTAAAGAAGTGACCTTGACTATTTTCAATGTTGCCATGCAAATCTTCCTCTGTGTTGTACTTGCGCACAATTATTGGGCTTGATGGTAGGGATAGCCCACTTTGCTTCTGGATGTGATCGACAGCTCTCGAGAAGCCACCTGGATTGTCCAGGGAGCGAACAAAGTCGAAATGAGACTTTACAACGTAAGCATTGCCAAGAACGGTGGAACCAATAGCAGTGCTGCCTACGAGGCCGAGTAGGCGCAACTGAGACCAAGAGGGTTTTCGGAAGACATAGACTGACGAGAGTGCCAAAGAAGTGAAGATTAACTGATTCTGAGATTAGCACAGGGTGGAACCAGAGAGAGAGACCACACCAACGCCATAGAAACGATGAAAGCCTGGCAGGAAGCTCATAGCAGCGTCATAGTCATGGGAACTGACAATACCGGCTGCGCGTTGGGGACCAAGGAGAGACTCAACAGCTGAGCGACTGTTAAAGGTTTTGGTCATCCAGCGAACATTGTAGCTGAGCTCGGCGGTGGGTTCGGTGGGTGGCTCAGACGGCTCAGACATGAGAAACGGAAGAGAGCACGTGACGGTATGGTGATGATAGCAGCAGCACTGCTCTTTCTCTTCTGTCCAGACAGACAGACGCATGGACGGACTTGACCGTGACCAACGTCCTCTCCCTCTTATCTTCGCTGGATCCAGGGATAATAATCTCCCTTCCACTGACTCTCTGTCGCCGACCAAGGTGCCGTTGTCTGTCTTGATAATCAAATAACACAGCTCACCCTTCGCCAAGTCGGCCACAGCTCCCTCGCTTGCGGTCGATTCAGGTGTGCGAACCATGCTCCTCGTTCAGCTCAGTGATTCACCCAGACAATCTGCGGACTGCCAGCTCTCACCACTCCTTTGACGCCCACTACACCTAATACTTCCTCGAATCCAAAGACCAAGAAATCCAATCCTCTGAACGATCTCATCGATACAGAGAAGCAGTATGTTGACCAGCTGACGGGTGTTATTCGAGTGAGTAATTATCTCCCCATGGCACTCTTCCATGCCTCTCACTCCATCCTCCAGAAAGTAGCAGCTGCCTGGTCGCGCTCGAATCTCCCCCCGCCAGATCTTGATGTTATGTTTCGTAGCATCGAGGCAGTTTACAGGGCCAATCGCAGCCTCTATTCTGTGTGTACGGCCGTTCTCGTCCATTCCCTCAGCTGACCCGGGGTTTGTGCCCAGAAACTGAAAGACATTGGGACCAATCCATCATCACCGAAAGTTCTTGGTGATCTTTTGATGCGCTGGGTGCGTTCCTAGCCTGACGTGGTGATGATGGATTGATTTACCCCTCGTTCATCTAGATCGATGATCTGAAAGCCCCTTATACGACTTACTGCACCAAATTTTGCGCTGGTTTTGACGTATGGGAACCTGCCCAGTCGAACCAAAGGTTATCTAGCGTCCTTGCTGCTTTTTCCGCTGCTTTTCCCCCGCCTACATCGTCGGATGCTTCCAATTGGACATTAGATGCTCTCTTTCTACTTCCCAAGACTCGGTTAAAATATTACAAGAAACTTTACGGTCGACTTCTGAAGACAACAGAACCTGGTCGCAGTGATCATCGCTTGCTTATTGGCGCCTTGGATACGCTCGAGTTTCTTCTTGGGGTGGTAGAATCAAGAAGTGCCATGAGGCCCGGAGAATCCTCAGAAATTTCTCACCCTACGACAATAGGTCCCGAGAACAAGACAGTTAACGACACAAACCCTGTTGATGCCCCTCCCATTCTCAACGCTCAGTCTGCTTCAGAGAGTGATATTGGGTCTCCTCTTGGGGGAAGTGTCTCTGATAGGCAAGGACACTCGACTTCTCCAACTTTAACCGTACTCAAACTGAACTATAGTCAACGATCTTCCCAGGAGACTGCAGCCACAAGTGCCGGTAGAGGGTCTACTTCTACACTCTGTATGCCTGTCTCCGAGCTTGAAAAGCGTTTGAAGACCGATCGGACATTAGACATTTTTACTATGAAGCCTAAAGTGCGCTTGATCCTTGATTAATTTTGTGGCAAAAGATTGAAAACCATTTAGGCTGTCACTTTGCATATGAATCCTCCACAGCTCACATTCACAAGAGAAATGAAATTTTCTAGTGATGTCGTCATCCGGTTTACCCCCCGACATTCCACGGAAGAGGTTATCCACTACCGGGGACATGTTTTCTTGCTCTCTGACTTATTCCTGATTTGTGAAAGGATGTCATTTGAAGAACAGACCGAGGATGAAGGACAGGGGGCAGACATGTGGTTGTGTTACCCGCCCCTTGCTGGAAAGGTTCTTCGTCTGATTGACCTTGAAGGCCGAGGTGAGTCTAATTTGAATTCTTATCGCCTAGTTTTTGCTTACCGTTGATGATTCAGACAATGCCCTTCAGGTGGCTATCATGCGAAAAGAATTCCTGACATTTGAGTTACCATCTGCCGACGTTTGCAGTGCGTTGAACAAACACTTGAAAGATTGCATTGAGTTTTCATCTTCTTGTGAGTTCAAATCAAGACTTGATCGATTGAAACTTGATTCCGTCCCTAGTGCCACCTCCCAGCAAGAATCCACCTCCCCCTGTGCCATCTATCAACCCGATGTTTTTAAATCGTGCAGACTTGGTGGGTTCAAGCTCTAACTCTCCAAGTGCAGATTTGGCTAGTTCAAGCTCTAATCCTTCAAGTTCGAGGGTTAGTTCTCCTCACAGCTTGGAATCTCGTGTGCCCCTTGGACCTCCTTCAATTCGATCACCCCCTCCCGACGCAAATTTTGTGGACAGCATGAACAGTTTGAGGGTAGATGAACATTCTTCTGTGAATCATCCGATGCTATCTGGCGGCTTGTCTATTCCAAATGGTTTACGTCCCTCGGGTTCGATGCAATCGTTTTCTAATCACCCATCTCCCTTTGGAATTCCAGTTAGAAACACGAGTCTTCAAGTTGGTCCTCAGAATGGTCCAAGACCTCATATATCCGACCCAGGCGGACACCGTCATGCAGGAGGACCGCCTGGTCCTATGGTGGGCTCCTCTCATCCTCATGGACAGCTTCATATGCAAAGCCCATCACCGCACAATAACCCTCCCCCAAATATACCTGTCTTTGGTCAACCGTCCCAATATCCCGGACCAGGACCCATGCAAGGTGGATTCGCTAGTGTTTCGCCAGGTCCACCAAGATCTGGCCTTGACCCTGGTCCTTACGGCCCTCCTCCAGGCCCTCAATCTTCTCGACCACCTTCAGATACGTCGATTCGCCACATGGGGATTCGGAAGGCATCATCCACACGATCCATCGCATCTCAAATTGATCCATTAAATTTTGCCCCACCCGTTCCTTCTATTTCTGGTGGGCTGGGACCATCTATATCTCGTAATAGTTCCTTTTCAGCCCTTCAAACACCACAATCTCATCCCCTGTTGCCCTCCGCGAACGCGAAAGCTCCTTCGAGCACCGAAGGATCTTTCGATGCCCCAAGTCCTCCCGGTTCTCCGGTTCAAGACACCTCTCCGATGACTTATCCTTCAGTGGTTTCCGCGCAAATGAAATGCAAAGTGTTCCTGCAACAGCAGCATGCGCAGTGGAAATCACTTGGGTCCGGGAGGCTTAAATTGTATCACCAAGAAGTCACTAACGTTAAACAGCTTGTCGTTGAAGCTGATGATAAGAATAAAAGCATCCTTGTTTCGACCATCGTCCTGACTGATGGAGTGGAACGTGTCGGGAAAACGGGAGTTGCGATTGAATTAAGTGACCAAGGCGCTAGGTCTGGTGTCATTTACATGATTCAACTTAGAAACGAAAAATCAGCCGGGGGACTGTACGATAGCCTTTTAGCGGGTTCTGATCGTTCAGGTTTTCTTTAGAAATGACACTCCGCCATTGTCATTGGGTTATTTAGATTCACACATGATACCATTTAATCAATCATATACATCATTGCCAAACTCTCTAGTAGTTTTTAATCATATTGCTTTTTACTTAACGTAATGGTTTAAGATCTCATCCACGAAAATTCAGCAGCCAAAGAAATATGGTCACTAGCACAGACGCCCCTTAGTGGGAGGCCGAACCCGAAGTCCTCGGTTCGATGAGGAGCCAGGAGGCCTGAAATATCACAGATCTGGTTCCGAGATGGAATATAAAATATGTAGTCTAGAAATCTTTAGGTTCATGAAGGAATGAATTCGGACAAGACACACCTAAAACAGACTGCCAATAATGCGTGTAAGACGTGTAAGAGGGCTCATGAAATCCCGGTTGTGTTTGTTGGAGAGAAACACGGTCGCCATATAAGGCGATATTATGACTCTGTGTTCTCGATAAACCTATGTCATAAGCGCTCAAGAGCCGGTGGGAAAATAGATGTGTTAATTCATCGTCACTCAGAAGACCGTCTGCAGCGATCGCATTGCGGGTGTTGGTAATCACTCGATCTGGATCTGATTCTTCAGATTCACCTTCGTCGACATCTTGGGAAGGAGTGTTTTCAGTTTTGGGAACACTGGGGTCGACGGAGATATGCGTTACACGAGAATGGGAAAGGTGATCTTTATGTTCGGTATTTAATGTCTGTCCTGTTAATAGGGCATAAGTTGCATCGCGTGGCGGGCAATTGAAGTCTATAGGAAATAGTTTGTTTAGCGGGAGAGAACTCGCTGAGATCGAAATTACTACCTCCAGCTATGATACAAGGCCAGTCTTCAGCATTTTGAGTCCTTTTGAGGTCGAGTACTTCTCTGACTAGGATCCCGGCTTGCCTAGATCCCATTTTACACTCTGAATTGAGTATATGAAAGTGGCAGGAGAAATAAAATTACCGGGCTCGCTCGTAAGTATATCTGTCAGAAGTGAGTTAATGATTTGTCGGCAGGTAGAGAGAGATGCGCACTTGGGGTGCCAGAACAGGTGTGTAGTAGCTATGATGACACCATTGCTTGGATCTTCCCGGAAACGCAAGGCAAGGATGAGACCAATATTCTTTGTCTCATGACTATGTCCGCGCCGACCTCTCTCATCTTCTGCGTCTCGTATCGGCTGCTCGTCGTAATAAATGAGCCGTTCATGGATTTTCTCCAAAAGTCGCCTCTTGAATGCAATTAAACAACCATGCTTTTTCCCCCTACCTGCGGCATATCTATGAGAGTAGCCTGCTTGGTCAAGCATGGGAAGGAGTGTTGCGAGGCGGTCTACTTCCTGGATATTCAATAGTGTATAACGAAAACAAAAAACCTCAGGTAATAGGACGCACCTGAAGGCAGAGAATATCCGCATCCAGTTGGAAAAGTTCATCCTGAAGCATTTTCTCTCTTTGGCCTGCTTTCAGACAGTCGCTAGTAGGAAATAGTTCTCGGCCTGAAGTCTTGTCAGCTGGAACTCTGATCCACTACCTGCAATACAAACGCACGAACTAGGCACTGTGCTAGAAGCTATTGACAGCTTAATAATGATAAGGTGAATTAGGACGACGGCTCACATTCCAAGTGAGAACCTTGACTTTCAAGCGATCTTGAGGCGACGGGATGGTCAACCAGGGTCGCTGGATGATCGAGCAGGTCGCAATGGTAGCATTTTCTTTCTTCTTCTCTTGCTTCTTCTTGAGGCGCTCCGCTTTTTTAGCCTGAGCCATTGCGAGTTGCTCTGGTGTTGGCTGATAGCGAGACGACATTTGGGGCCAGTTGTGACCAAGACATGAGACGGGTTCTGCCCGTGAATGATTTGCACGAGTTACTAGATGACAAGTCAGTATCCGCTGACGGCTCGTGATGACTGAGGAAATAATAATTTTGTGCATGTAATATGCCAGCATGTGACTCATAAGGAATGAGCGGGAAATGACGCGCGGGAAAGGGACCAACGTCAGATTATTCTCAAGAGAAAAAACTGGCCACATATATGCAACGGTTTCTTGGTTTATGCAGGGGTTCATGTACTGCCTTTTGTAAAGCCAAACCGCGCTTTCCACTTTCTCCATCACCCATGTTTCGGCCAGATCACATCAGTTTCCAGATTCAGAAAGCCCACACTTTAGCGCAGAACATTTTACAACAGAACCAGAATCTGTCCATGTCTCCTGCCACTGAGGCACATGGAAACTTTGACCTAGTCAAACGCGTGAAACTCAATTATACAGATGTCGTCGTCTCTAAGTGGAGGAGTCGTAAGACCGGTCTCAGCATTGTCCATGTGGACTACGAAGGTGAGGTACATCACTGAGAGACTTGTGTGTGAGGTGCTGACTTCCCCTCAGCTCCCATCGTGGATGGGTATTTTGTTACTGCAACAGAAAGTTAGTGCTAGCTACTATCGTTACACGTATTCTCTAATCCTCCTTCAGTCTTTGATGACTCTGGATGTCCCCACACACTAGAGCAGTGCGTAGTCATCTAGTATCCATGATACTTTTCTGACAATCTCTTAGTCTTATCTTCATGGGGTCTGAGAAGTATCCTCACAAGGGAGTCCTTGATCTTCTTGCCAATCGAGGATTTTCAAACGGTACTAATGCATGGACGGCCACCGATCATACAGCATACACTATTTCTACAGCTGGCGATGAAGGCTTCCTGCAGTTACTCCCGATCTATCTCGACCATATCCTTTATCCTACGATCACCAAAGCCGCGTGGGTAGTTCAGGTTTCGTGCCCTTGCACTTATCAAACTGAGTAATAGATTTGTTACCGAGGTCCACCATATCAATGGGCAAGGCCAGGACTCTGGGGTTGTCTATAGCGAAATGCAAGGGCGAGAGAATACTTCAGGAGATCTCATGGCCCTTCGGTGCATTTTTTTTCTTGTGGCGAAATAGCCAATCCATCTGATTGAATCGAAGGTTACAGCGGTTGATGGATCCTCCTGGGAGCGCATACCGGAGCGAAACTGGTGGCCTTATGGAAGCTCTTCGTCGTTTGACGCCCGATCAGAGTAGGCCTTTTATCTCTTGGATGACCTGACAGTGATTGAACAGCATCCACTTAGTTCGCCAGTACCACTCAACTTACTACGCTCCCCATAATCTATCCCTCATAGTCACGGGAAAATTATCTAGTGGAACGGCCTCCTTGCTCGACGTTGTACAAGAGCATGTTGAGCCTAGTATTATTGCCCATGGTCAAGACAAAGGTTCACGACCTCCTGGATGGAAGCGGCCTTTCTTAGAGACAGATAGTGCGAAAAGATTTCCAGTCACGAAACTAGTCAAAGAAACAGTCGAATTTCCGGAAAAGGACGAAAGTAGGTGTTTTAAACAGCATTGTATCGGTACAATTTTTGACCAGTCAGGTGTTGGAGAACTTATAATCAGCTTCCTTGGCCCTGTTCCAAATCATTTTCTCGAACGAAAGGTATGGCACCTTTTCGAGTTGCTAGGTCGGTCTTAATAACCTTGACAGGCGTTAGACATCCTTGGATCGTACCTGACATCGTCTGCAACCGCACCTCTTGCGAAAGAATATGTCGAAATCGAATCGCCTCTCTGGTAAGCAGCCTGAAATCGAATCTTCGCAGAGCAACATTTCATATCGCCCTAGCACATATATTTACTTCGACGAAGATGTACGAGCAACTCGCATCACCCTTCCTATCTACATAGGGTCAATACCGGTAGAATTTCTTGATAATTTCGACGCAAAACTCAAATCCAGTTTGCAACGTATTGTCGAAAGTGGAATTGATATGTCCAGGATGAAAATGGTCATTAATCGGGACGAGCGACAGGTGGGCTCTGTACTCTAAATACATGGTCATGGTCTAAACCTTGAGCAGTTACGAAGCAAGCTGGAATCGGAGAAAGGCGATACTTTCTCGGGAGGAGTCATTTCTGATTTCCTCTATGGGGCTACTGATGGCTCTGACCTCATGGGTGCAATGGATGATATGAGCTATTATACCCAACTTCGTATATGGGACAGCAAACGCTGGGCAGATCTATTGCAGAAGTAAGCATTCGTGCAGTGCCACTCACTTTTCTGCTGATTGTTCTCTAGGTATTATATTGACTCCCCGCCTGTAGTTGTTGTGGGAAAGCCTTCAGCCAACCTGGCGAAACAAATTGAAGAGGATGAGAAAGATCGGATTGCCCAGCAAGTCGAATCTCTGGGTCCTGAGGGTTTGAGAAAAGCTGCCGCTCTTCTTGAAAGCTCGAAGGCGGAGCATGACAAACCGATTCCCAAGGAGGTTTTAACCTCGTTCCCAGTCCCCGATGTTAAGGGTATCTCCTGGATACCAGTTCAGAGTGTCCAAGAACCTGGCTCAGAAAGAAAATCCTCCTGCGCAGTCACACACTCTCCCGAGCTCTCAAAGCACGTGGAAAACGACGGCTCGCCTCTCCCATTTTTTGTCGAGTATGATAGCGTGAAGGTTTGTCCGCGTCACTGTATTCTTATCTGATTCGTTCTGATCGTGCATAGTCTGACTTCGTAACCATTCATGGATTGTTTTCTCTGGCCAAAGTACCAGATCACTTGAGACCGTAAGTGGAAACCTACTACATGAGTTTTTCAAGGACTCAACTGATTTTAGATACCTTTCGACCTATCTCTCGAGTTTCTTCTCCCTCCCTGTGGTGCGTACAACAGGAGAAAGGCTGTCCCACGAAGATGTAGTGAACCGTCTTGATGACGAAACCGTCTCATACGAAGTTACATTCGGAATTTCGGATATCTTTACTGAAACATTTAGGGTCACCATCAAGGTTGAACTCACTTCCTATGAAAAGGCTATCGCATGGCTAAGAGACTTAGTATATGGAGCAGTATTCGATATAGAGAGGTAGGGTTTATCACCTCTTATGGAATATCTTCTGAATTTGTGTAGATTGCAGGTCAATGTTGCCAAGATCCAACAAGCTATACCGGAGTTGAAACGTGATGGAAGTAACGTACTTGGCTCACTCTGGTCGACTACTGTCTACGGAAGCAACAACACTTCTACCGCAAATAGCGTCATCACGCAGATGAATTTTCTGCCAACCCTTGCTCAGGAATTACAAACAGACCCTCAAAAGACTATCTCAACGTTCAATGAAATCAGGAATTACTGTTAGTGGATGTTTCTGGTCCTCAGGCACACACTGACGTCTGCGTTCAGTAACGGATCCAACCGGTGTGCGATTCTCGGTTACAGGTGATGTGCTGCGAATCAAAACACCTCGAAGCCCATGGGCCAAACATTTCCATGACGTTTTACCGGTGTGTTAATCAAGGATGAAATCATGTCAAGGCATTGAGAATCATTCAGTGCTCGCCTTTGGATCCGGTTCCTGTCACCCGAGACACCTTGAGTCTTGTTGGCAAAAATCCAGTCAAGAAAGTAATTGCAGTTACTCGTGTCTCCGTCTAGTCTCTCATACTTTTGCCAGGCTGTTGTCATGAAATTGCCGACCATTGAGAGTTCCTTCGTCATGCACTCGACCCGAACGATCTCTGGGTTTGGTCGCCCAGAGTATCCGGCCATCAGAGTGGCAATGGAAGTCCTTAACGCGACGGAGAGCTACCTCTGGGTCAGTTGACTTTTAAGTCGGTCAATTGACCAGTAAACTAAGTCTTTCGCAATTCAGCGCTACATTCGAGGATCCGGACTTGCCTATGGGGCCTATGTCTCGCTGGATGTTGAAGCCGGTCTATTATCCTTCTCCTTGTATAGGGTGAGTTCTGAACTGGGTTTACCTATATAGATGTGATCTTGATTTTCTTCCAGAGCTCGAATAGCATGGGTGGATTTGAGGAGGCCACTAAAGTTGTCAAAGGTCTTGTTGATGGGACTGTATGTTGCAACACAATCAGCAATCAATTGGCTAATTTACATCTACTTATGTCCCTCAGATCGAGTTAGATCAAACAGTGATTGATTCAGCGAAGAGTAGTATGGTGTATGGGGTCACCAAAGGTCTCTCTACACCAGAACGCGCTGTAAGTGCCATCGTTTCGTGATATCTGTATTATGTTTACGCTCAGGTTTTCGAAGGCCTCAATGTCATTCATTAATCAAGCCCTCAGGGGCGTTCCTCAGAATTACACTGTGGAGCTCCTCAGCAAATATCAAGATGTCACGAAGGAAGACATTCTTCAAAGTTTGAAGGAATTTTTCTTGCCTTTGTTTGATCCATCCTCCTCCATCGCTATCGCAGTGACTGCGCCATCAAAATCTGAAGAAATTGGAGCCGGCCTCCAAGCTCTTGGTTTTGAAGTTTCGCAGTGCGAACTAGCCGTTGAACCGGAAGGATTAGAAGATTCGCCATCTGAATCCGAGACTGACTCAGAAAGTGATAGTGACAGGTCTTAATTGTCTTAATTATTCCTCAAAGTCAGTAATAAGTATATTCATGGTTTGGTGATTGTAATTAGAGCGGATGATTTCGGTCAACTCAAGAAGATTTAGAGTCCACCACTTCGATGAGAGTGTGATCTGCTTGTCCAGGTTTTAGTTCGACGTCTCGGAGGAAATCATTGTCAACCAGAAATCTTATTGCCTGCGATAAATTGGACACCGTCATGCGAATTTCGGGTAGCAAAAGCTGTGTTTCTGTGAGTAAGGAGGCATGTTCCTCTAGCAGAAAAACCTTACATTTCGAAGAAGGGTCGGGCGTGCGGCAAAAGGATTTCGAGATGGAAGTTTGGGTTCTCTTTTCCTGGGTCGGATAAACTTCTTGTTGGCACTCGGAAGCTCGCTCAGCATTAACACCTCCGTATCACCTTCCGAAACACGCGATGTTTCCTGTCCCACAGAAAGAGGATGACTGATAGGAGGCTTTGACGTTACTACCTCAGGTGCTTTATCATCATCACTGTCACTATCTGGGCATCGTGCATCGAAGTTGATCTTGGACCCGAGATCGGTCTTCGACATTTCAACCAGGGAAGTTTGAGAGACAATTGTTTGGCTTTCTTTGGTATTTTGAATCTTCTGTTTCTTCATCTGAGCAGATGATCTATGCCGATTTGTGTTATTCCATTTTGGCTTTCTCTCTTCTCCCCTTTGCCTTTTCGTTCCTCGGAAGGAACTGTTCACGAGAGGAAGCTGCCCACGAACAATAGCTTCTTCCATCTTTTTTTTCTTCTCTTCGACACGTTGAGCTGTTGGCCAGCGCTTCTTGCGTTCAGCCAACCAAGTATCGACAGCTTCAGGTGTATCGAGGGTAATTGATGTCCCTTGGATGGGGACCGTCTTCCTGAAAAGAAAAAAAACGCCATTGGTCAACCAAGTTAAAGAAAACAGATACATATATAGGCACCCTTTCAAACTAGGGTCAGCGTCCCAGTCTGATCCTTTCTTTTTCTTAACCCAGCCCGAAGGATAAATCAAGTGCCGGTCCATCATGTGTATCTCGACAGCTTTTGATGAGCCAAAGAACGAGCATGATTGGTATGTACATCGTGAATTCCCTGGTTGATACCATGAGACGCTTTGCTGAATTGGCTGACGGGGGATACTTGAGGCCTGGGTTCTGTGACCTTGACCTCTGCCCCAGACCGACGAGGATGCCTGATAACCGCCACTTCCTGTTGAGGGACTATACATATTTGCACGTGGACCATACGTTGAGGAGAGCGTATAACCTTCCGGTGTCGTATGAACAAGTTGTTGGGCCTGCCAATATGCATTGACATAATGGGTTGAATAGGAGCTATGAAACTGATTCATAGCAGGCTGAACATAAGGGTTTCTCAAAGCCTCAGACATATCCAAACCAATACAGTACGGTGTCTGAGGATGAACATTTTGAGGCGGAGGACGAGATGAAGGCATGGTGTAAATGTAAATGGTAATCAGATTTTTTTGTGAATTTCTACAACACGTGATCGTCCAGTTTTGTCAACAGCTAATCATGACAAAACTAGCCAAAACACATGCCCCGATGAAAGCAGAATCATAAATTAAGCTATTTGGATACTTTTGATAAATCGTGATGCACTGCGATGCCGGGGAGGGAGCATATAGCAAAAAGAACGCAATCTGACCAAAGAAAGGATGAGAGGGGGGATCAAGAAGGTCGAGGGAGGAGCAATTTTTCGTGTTGTGTATCTGAATATGGGTGGCAAGAACGTCAGAGAGCAGGAGGTGGATGAGTTCATTGAGGTTTCAGGGTGAAAGAAGGAGGCGGAAAATTGCAAGAAAACAAAATAAGCGAAGATGCCGCCTGCCATTTCGGACTTGTGGCGACGGTGATACCCTGGAACCTCTGAGCAATGTGCAGCTCTATCACCAGGAGCACACAGGCGGAGCTATAGACTTATTCATTTCATTTCTATTCCTGCTGCAACTCCGATTGCTGCTGAGCTTCTCTTCCAACCCTCCTCTCCTTCTCGCTTTCCAGCTGGTTGTAAAGCAGGAAAAGCGCTTTCTCATTAGCTTCAGGAGTACCAACAATGGTGAACATACGTTCGCCAGTTTCATCGTGAGGCGTTTTGGCAATCGAGATCTTGGAACCAGAAAGACGTCTGATTTCTGTGATTTTTGTTCCGTTGCGACCGATGATACACCCGACCATGTCCGAGGGGATGGAAATGTTCTGTGTGCGGAGATTGGCCGGTGGCTGCGAAGATATGGGGGAGTGAACGGGAGAACCTGAGGGTGAAACGCGGCCGCGATTGCCACCATCACCATTGGAGCGACGGGCCGCAGGGTATTGAGGGGAAGGATAGCCTCCTGAACGCCGGCCGGCGGTCCCACGGTCGTCGACGGAGCCAGGTTGGAAATATACAGTGCCGAGACCTCGCTCCCAATCTTCCAGTAAACATTTGCCAATGTCCTCGATGGCACGACCGATAGCGTCGGGAGAGCCCTGGACCTCGACGATACGCTCAGTGGACTGCGGAAGCATTTCCTTGGATGCGACCATGCGAGCACCTGAATTGTCCTGAATTGTCTTGATCGTGGCCCCACCTCGACCTATGAGGGTGCCCATGAGGTTGTGGGGAATGAGAAGACGGAGGGATGAGGAGGGCGATGAAGCCATGGAAGAGGGAGGATTGGCAGCGACGAGCTGCCTGAGAGCCAGGACGACAGCCTAGAAGGGGGTTGAATAATCGATCTCGGAATCAAGAATGTAAACGCACGAAGGCCACCGACTTGACCACGCCCGTGATGGTAAGCACACGTTCGTGTACACCAGGGATGACTTTGCTGACGCCAGCCTTGACACCAGTCTGGTCGCGGAGCTCAGCGACATGTTTCCCACCTTTTCCAATAATGACGCCAGCGTCTTTCGTGCTGACGAGTGCACGAAGGATGAGGAAGTCCTGGGGTAAGGGAGACTGGGAGGGCGAGCGAGAAGGAGGAGGAGAGGAGGCTGGAGCAGAAAAACATTAGGAAAGGGAGAGAAGACAAAAGGAGAAAAACAAACAAACCCTGTTGACGGGGACTGGACGAGTCGGAGGGCATGGCTGACAGACAGATCACCAGAGAGAGAGACAAGACAAGAAAAACAAGGCACCAGCATGGCTGTCCGAAAAATCACCGGCCATCACACCGACATCACCGACATCACGCTGACTTCATTTCTCTCTCTCAATTGTATGTATATTATAACAAGTCATGAATATTCGGCATGTGCAGAGCAGTAATGTAGCATAAGAACAGGCCACCAGAACCACCAACACATCCTCCTGCCCTCGAGTCTAGTACCCAAGCTGAGCCAGTTGTGGGAATGATGGTGTTACATTCGAAATGGCCTTCTGGCGGAGCTTGAGGGCAGCGATCTGGTCTCACCAGTCAATATCAAGTCGTGTCCCGTCAGAAAAAAAGGTCTCACCTTGCGCTCATGGAAGGCCTGAGCCTTGAGCTTTCTCTTGTCCTCAAGGCGGTCAACAACGTCCTTGTAACCCCAACCGACCTCATGAGACAGACGCTGGGGAACGGTCAGTCCTTGAGAATCACCGAAATTACCCCAGACATGCCTTCACAGTGCAAAACTTGCGGCCAGGCTTCAACCGTAGAACCCTCAATGCCTCGGGAACCACCATTCGCTTCTTCTTGTCGTAAGGGGGAGGAACACCCTCGAATAGCTTAAGACGCTCAAGTGCAGCGGCACCACGGGCCGTCTTATGGGGAACCATGCCCCGAATTGCCCGATAAAGTATTTTGGATGGCGCACGGTGGTGGAAGGGACCGGACTTTTTAGGGTTCACAATATGACGCTTATGGAGGAAGTTGTGGTACCGGAGCTGAAAGTGCATTAAATTGAGATTGGTCTGTGATTTCCCGCCTCTCGACACGCACTTTGTTGCGGAAAAAGCTACCCGAGATGTTGATTTCCTCACAACGAACGACAACAATTTTTTGGCCAGACAGAATTTGCTTCGATATGATAGAGGCCAATCGACCGAGGAGGTGACCCTTGCCATCAATGACAATGGGCGTCGACGAAAAGGTGGCCATGGCGTAAGTCTAAGAAGTAATAAGATATCTATCAACCCACGGATGAGTGTAGAAGTGTTGACTCCGACCTTGAAGCTGAACGACGATAGCGGATGCTGCCTCCGAGCGAATAGCAAGTGGCTGACGGCTTGGAAACCTTATCGCAAAACTACACAGTTGGATCACGGCCATCACCTATATTTCTCACGTTTATCCTCTCATTTGTCCCTTAGCATAACGATAACGCATCGCAACCTTTCTCAAAAATCTCCCATTTTACCTAAACACTGACTGTTGTAATCATATCGCAAGTAGAAAGCATAGCAAGTAGAAAGAGCAGCAATCAAGAAATCCCAGTGAGACCTTAGGTTGTAGATGCAAGGCTCTTCACACGGATACCAAATTTGCGCTCAGAGTTTCTCGCAATACCCACTGACTTGTTCTAGAGAGTGAGAACAGCGGAGAGGTAGGAGAGTAAGAGATGGAAGTCGTACAGACCGTAAAATCTAGCACAGCCCAAGGAGGCTACAATGATGGAGAAATACTGTGAAAGCTCAATAACGTTTAGAAACTGAAGACTTCCTGATGGCCGGGGAACGGGGAACGGGGAATTTTGACTGAAGGAAGGTAGACTATCTGATAACACATTGGGAGGGGGACACTAGTGTTGTAAGAGTTACAGAGAATATGTTTTGCCTGGACCACAAGACTTCATGTTTAACCGATGAACCGATGTCTAATACCCCCTTGGAACTTTCTCTCGCTCAAATCGACACAGAAAACATGACCAGAGTCAGGATACTTCTCCTGCAAACTTGAATCGCCTCCGTTTGCTCCACAGTGTGCTGTAGTCACGAATAATTGATCATTGTCCGGACCTGGACAATCATGTAGTCAAACAGGTGAATGTAACACTCAAGGTCATCCATACCGCCAAAGCAACACGCAGTGACACTGTAGGCTGTGGGGAATCTGACCACGAGGTCAACGGCCCCTTCTTTAGAAAACCGGACAGCTTGCGAGCCGCCCCATCTGCGCAAAGTGGATCGAGATCGAAAGTCAGCCAACAATAGCCAACGGAACAGTATTTTACCGGCAACTCCAAATACATCCTTCTATGTCAATACAAAGTCCATCACAGAAAGTGTTTTCTGGTAAGCCAAGGGCTATGGCATCAACAAAGATTCGGCGATTGGCGAGATTTCCATCATCATAATCATATGCGTAGATGACGTTTCTGTAGGAATCCGTGAAATAACTGTTATTGCAGAAAATTAAGCACCACACAGAAGTGTGACAAAGGATAACCTCACAAGGTCTTTTCATCCGGACTCCACCCGAGGCCATTGGAATCCTTTAAAAAAATACCTCAGCACACTACAGGACAAGAAATTCAAAAGTATCCACCGTAAAGGGTCCAGGATCGACAACCGTACAGGTCTTGTCCATCGGGTCATATCTGTACAATCGACCTGGAATGTTGTGGACCGGCGAGCAGAGTGTGCCGGCAAAGAAACGGCTTTTGCTATCACAAGCGCCATCATTGAATCGCGTGTAAGGAGCTTCTTGAGCGGAGAGTGGTTTGCTAATATATTCTAGTTTGGAATCACCAGGTAGAAACGCAAACCCCTGAGCAGCAACACCTGCAAGCTTTTCCAACTTGAGCCAAAAACTGCTTTGAGGTAGTAAGGACACTCTTACTCGGGATCCTCGTTCACAAAGGGACAGACAAGTCACTGGTTCCTCAAATTGTTCGAATTTGACCTCCAGAGAACCAACATCCACGTGGTAAACCTGGTATTTTCCTCAGACGAGGAAGAACGACGACAATCAGCAACATTACCCTTTTTTCACCAATGTCAACGAAATGAAGAGTAGATGTAGTCGGATCATAGATGGGGCCTAGAGCAGGTTGAGCTTGGAGTTTGCCGTCATCGACTAGGCCAAGAGTATGAACCTTCTCCCAGATTGCAGCCAACCCTAAGCCAAGGTTTCTCTACGACAATCTCTTGTGGAGTAGTCATGAAAGTGAAAGAGGGAGACTGACAATAAGTGATAGGGGATCGTTTCGTTGGATACGAGCGCCTTGGATAACCACACAGATGCACTATCCTTTTTATACATAATGACTGAAAGGGCACGAGAAGTCCTTGAGGGATACAAGAACGCGAAAACGGGGATGGATAAAGAAATGAGCCTAAAATTTGAGATGTTCGGCAAGTCGAGTCGTTCCGCGTGATATCGGGTAAAAGGTGTTTTTGAATAGAGGGGAGAATTAGATAGGATTGGAAAAAGCGATCTATTACAGCGGGTCACTCCGAATGCGATACTACTCAACTACATTCCTCACTGGGCTGTGAATACAAGATCAGCAAGACGAAGAATGCTCAAGGCGTGAACCAACCTTCTGGAGTCTTAGCAACGTAATCAATCGCTGGGGAGACTAAGTTAGACATCGGTGCGAGAGGCTGAAATAAAAGACTTACCCTGCTGCACTGTCTGAATCTCGTCCGCCTCCACATCAGGTATTTCGATGGTGAATTCCTACTCGGCAAGCCCCTTAGTTGTGTGTTCGGTAGTTAGGCTGGATGCGTCATACTTCCTCAATTGCCATCACAACCTCAACAGAATCCAGACTATCTAGACCAAGGTCGTTCGCAAAAGATGCAGAAACGTCAAGCTGTGGAAGTCAGAAACTGGACACTCTAGAACATAGGACGTGACACACCTTGGACTTGTCCACTTTTTCAAAGTTTCTCAACACCTCTAAAACGCGCGCCTGAATTTCGGGCGCCTGAAGGCCAGGCGCGGCAGAATAACGGGCTTTCGGGACATAGCGTAGAGGGAGTCTAGGGGCAGCAAAGGTGGAACGGGAAAGGGAGCGTGCTGCAAGGCGGAAGAAAGACATTTTCGGTTGAGATGTGAGATGAACGCGTGCTAGAAAGTACTTTGAGAAGAAAATAAGTATAAACAAGAAGATATAATACAACTTAGATAGACTTCTTAGACACTAGAACACGAGGAGATTCTTTAGTTATATTAGAAGTAGTAAGAATATAAGCATATCTAGAGTAGCAGGAGAGTCCTTAGATAAAAGACTAAGGAAACTCTACTCTAGATTACAATTCAAAATATAAATATAGTCTAATGGATATCATCCTGACTATTACTATAGAGTGCATGTTTATTTTTTTTACATTCCTTGCTTCTGCTCATTTACTATCACCATGTTAAGTAGTTTACACTTCATGTGAATGTCTACAGATGTTATATGAAAGAGAAATGGATCAAGTAGAAGAAATTTATGATAACATCAGAGCACATATAAAAGAGCCTAGCAACCTTAGGAATCACTCTGATAACTCAGAAGTCACCTGATAAACTGTGGACAACTGTAAATGACTAGAAATCAAAAATGTATCTACAGAGAGTACATGTGATCATGTAATATACTAACTAAGTAAAATACAATCCTGAAATTAAGTCCATATAAGACTGAGAAGATCACTTCTAACAATTTACCCATAGGGTTAGTGACCAGGTTGCAGACAACAACCTTGGATTTAACCTATATATTATATCAGCTATATGTAATGTGATTATAATTTTAGAAGAGAAAAGAGAGTGAGTAAAAAAAATGGCAACAGAGGACTGTAAATAATCACAAATAACTTGTTAGAGTTTGGAGTAGATTACTAGTACTTAATTATTAGACTGAAAAAAGTACAGACTTAAATGTGAATTTAGACTTTGAATTACAGGTTTCTTTTTACTTAGTTTTTCTTCTTTCTTTTATAAACTTAGCTAAGAAATGTAATAAAAATATGATACAAATGTAATATCACATATCACATAGTCAGAAATATAATAGAATTTGCTAAAAGAATTGGATAATAGAAACTCTTTTGTATTACTTAATACAAGTAGTACTTATTTAAGTAAGAGTAGATCTACTTTTATATGTTTTCATATATCATAGTTATCTATTAGAGCATAGATTATGCCCAGAAGATAAAATAATCTATAGAAAAAACATGGAAGAGGTTAGATAAAAAACTTTATCTATAATATATAGATATAGATCTGAAATAACTTTAGTCTTAGTATATGTACTATGCCTTTATATATTGTAGTAGTCATAATTTAAGAAAGGACCAAAGAGAAGTAGAATATGAGAAAAGTCAGATATCAAAGTTACAAATAGTAGACTTAGTCTCTTTTTATTCTCTTTTATTTTCATTTTCAATTTTCATTACTGAAACTTGATTAAGAAAAAGTGATATAATATCACAATTGTCACAAAGTCTGTTACAAATATTATGGTTATGGTCACATCATCATGTGATATAAAAAATGAAAGTTTTAGAATATCAAGTGACTATTCTTACTTCAAGTAGATATTTGTATGAAAAAAGGTTAGATCAAGTGTAAAAACTTATCTAGAAACAAATATAGTTATCTATGAGAGTGAATAAAGTATCCAGATTACAAATCAAGCTAGAAAGCTTATTTATATCATATCTCAATCTGGCTATATCTATCCTAACTTATGGATAATACCTTTTTTTCTATTTGCACTTACTGATCTCTTCTAGCACAGATCATATTGTTATGAACTAAAATCCTTAGAGTGGGATATTAAAACAACTCTTGTATTAAGTAACACAAGAGAACTCGATAGAGATTCCTTTACAAAGTAGTCTACCTTATATACTACTACCCATGGTCCATGCTTACTACTGTGCACCCTACCCTAATTGACCATGTGTAGAACATGAGGCCAACATGTGTTATCCATGTTGTATGACGT
>Ga0157363_1000559_pt1 | contig 28786 bp, 19 predicted proteins | sample AttsexASBM1_FD_111477 | JGI IMG/M metagenome (GOLD analysis project Ga0157363, IMG submission 111477) | Fungus gardens microbial communities from leaf cutter ant in Ribeirão Preto, State of São Paulo, Brazil - Atta sexdens ASBM1 | ecosystem: Host-associated > Fungi > Mycelium > Unclassified ... | reverse complement strand
GTAATGCGAGACCCACGAAAGACACAAAGAGTCACCCGAACCTTAACTTCCGGAAAGGCGCATGCCTGATGGCTGATTATGCCACACTTCTTGGCTCCGATCCCGGTCTGGCGGCGGCCATGGTGCGTATCGGACCCTGCACCCTGCGGGGCGATGACGGGCAGGAGCCTTACGATGCCCTTCTTCGGGCCATCGCCGGGCAGCAGCTTCATGGAGCGGCGGCGCGGAAGATTTTCGGGTGTCTCTGCGTTTTGGGAGAACAGGGCACGGTGGACGGGCCGCCGCCAGCGCCCGGACGGCTTCTGGAACTGTCTGAGGAAAGCCTGCGTGCCTGCGGCCTTTCGGGAAACAAACTTCTGGCCATGCGCGGTGTTGCAAAGGCCCGTCTGGATGGAACCGTTCCCAGCCGCGCCGAGGCCTGGAGCATGACGGATGAAGAGCTGATCGCGCGTCTTGTCACTCTGCGGGGGATCGGACGCTGGACAGTCGAAATGCTGCTGATGTTCACGCTGAATCGCCCGGATGTGATGCCCGTCGATGATTTTGGCGTTCGGGAAGGCTGGCGGCGCCTGCGGGGGCTGGAACTGCCTCCCAAACCAAAGGCGCTGAAAGAGGAAACGGCCCGCTTCTCCCCCTATCGCTCGACGCTGGCCTGGTATTGCTGGCGCGTGGCGGAGGAAGGGAAGAAAACGGCTCCCAATCCCCTGACGGCCTGAAGCAGTTCAGGACGCTTCCATTATAGCCGGTATCGTCGCCATGAACTGACGGGTATCTTCGGGGGAAAGGGGGCGTGACAGCAGATAACCCTGAACCTCCGTGCAGCCTAGACGTTTGAGATAGGAGAGCTGCTCCTGACTTTCCACACCTTCCGCGGTCACGGCTACGCCCAGATCGATCGATAGATCAACCACGGCGCGCACGATGGACGCTGCGCGGGATTCGCGGAGCATGTCCCTGACGAACAGACCATCCAGCTTGATTTTTGAGAATGGAAAGAAGCGCAGATATCCGAGAGACGAGAAGCCCTTGCCGAAATCGTCGAGCGCAATGGAAATCCCGGCGCTCTGCAGGCGGCTGAGCAGCGTGAAGGTTGCGGCATCCGGCTCCATGAAGATGTTTTCGGTCATTTCGATCTGAAGGCAGCGGGCAGGGAAGCCGGTTTTTTCCAGAACCCGGAACGTGTCTTTGAGGAAGGTTGGGGCCTCAAGCTGCCCGACGGAGACATTGATGGACAGCACCAACCCGTCTTCCCATTCGCTGGCAAAGAGGCAGGCCCGTTCCATGACATAGACGCCGAGCTTTTGGATCAGTCCGGCTTCCTCGGCAAGCTGGATGATCCGCTCGGGGGGGACCCGGCCATATTCGGGATGGGACCAGCGGATCAGCGCTTCGAACCCGCAGAGCTTCTGGCTCTGGGTGTTGAAGAAAGGCTGATAGACAATGCCCAGACCGCCTTCCTCCAGCGCCTGGGGGAGCGCACGGATCAGGTCCCGGTTTCGTTTGGCGACGGTTCGCAGCTCCGGGTTGTAGAAGCGATGCGTGTGGCCTCCGAGGCTCTTGGCCTCGTAAAGCGCCAGATCACTGGCTTCCAGCAGACTTCCTACGCGCTCTGATCCGCCGATGGATAGCACAATTCCCACGCTGAGGCCGACTGCGCAGCGCACACCTTCACCCACCCGGATAGGCACGTTCGTCAGCGCATTGATCAGCCCGGACGCGGTGGCGGAAGCCTGGGCCGGTGTTGTCTGGCGTTCAAGCAGCATGAATTCGTCGCCGCCAAAACGGTAGAGCCTGTGGCGTTCGCTCAGGGTGCGGCTCAGGACAACCGTGACTTTCCGGAGCATTTCGTCGCCGGCGGAATGGCCGTGCCGGTCGTTGATCTGTTTGAAGCCGTCCAGATCGAGATTGAGCAGTGCGAACGCTTCTCCTGTGCGTGCGGCCTCGATGAGGTAGGTTTCCATATCATCGAGGAAAGCGCCGCGGTTGGGCAAACCGGTCAGCAGATCATGCCGTGCCCTGAAAGACGCGCTTTCCTGCGCCCAGTGCGTCTGGGTCACATCCGTTCCAACGCCACGATAGCCGACGAAGATGCGGTCCTGAAAAACCGGACGCCCGCTGAGCGACCAGAAGCGCTGCTGACCCTGCAGGGTGCCGGATACCACGATGTCGCGGAAGAAAATCCGGTTGTCGAGGCACTGCCGCAGACGTCCAAGCCCTGTTCGCCCATCGCCGTCAAAAGCGGCCGGGCCCGCCAGATCAGACAGGATGTCAAAGAAGATGCGGGTTTCAAGCCACTCGCGGCTGTTGCCAAAGGCCGAGGCCAGACTGGCTGACACATTGCGCAGGCTTCCGGACGCGCAGGTCTCCCATAGCCAGTCACCAGTGTCGTCATCCGCGTTGCGGAGCAGGAGCTGGACGATGCTGTTGCGCTGTTCGAGGGAATACCGGCTGACCAGAAAAGCCGTGAACAGGGTGCGGACGGCCATCGTCAGGGACAGGACAAAGAACAGATAAACCGCCATTTCGATGGCGATGTAAAAATAGAAAATACCGTGGTCGATCGTCCATGCTTCGAACAGGGCACCGCCGCAGGACAGAATGAGCATGGAGGCAATGATTTCCCCCATGCCCGTCAGAGGAACCAGTGTAATGGTCGTCGCGGTCAACCCGACCATGATGCCGGCGACCAGAACCCGGTCATTCGCGTCTCCGTAAGGAAATACGACCGGAGGCAGGGTGACCCAGCACAGGGCGAATGCGAAATTCAGACCCTTGAGAATCCATGACTGCCGGGTGTCGACCAGTTTTTCGGTGGGGATTGCATAAAAGCAGATGTTGTAAAGTGCGAGCAGGAGCAGGACTGTTCCGCACAGAATCGCGCCGTAAAAAGGATAGTTCCGCATCAGGCAAAGGCCTGCGATCGGGCCACAGCTGATCTGGGGGACGAAATGGAAGAAGTTCAGACCGCGCAGAACTCTGCAACGCGAAAGGCGAATCTCTTCTTCTGCGCCTGCCGGGATCTCGGCCCGGAAGGGAAAAAGTCGCGCAAACCGCATTTGTTTCAGCAGGGTCAGGACGGCTGTCATTATGTCGCGCATGGCGGGAAGGCGACAACGGAAGCCGGTGAGACAGGCAAAGACATCATGAACCTTCCCAATAGCGGAGGAGGGGGCCACGATGACAGGAATTTATGAAGTTTTTCTTTGCAGAGAGCGAATCTGTTGCAGGCAACATCTCCGCGCCTCGGGTATGGCGCCCCGGACACGGAGATAGCTGTTAAAGAGTTAAGGTTTCGTTAGTGTACCATTTCCGGCGTCGTGGCGTAAATCTCGTGGCTGGCTTTTTCAAACATTTCAATGCATTCGCGCATATTGGCTGTCAGCGCGGCGCGGGTGATGTCCGGGTCGTTCGACGGATAATACCCGCGGGCCAGATCCTCATCGATTTCCAGATGGGACGGGCCGTCATGTTCGTGCTCATCATGCGCCAGACCCCATGTCCAGTGCTTCTTTGCGAACAGGTTGGTGAATTTCGGTGCATGGCACAGATAGGCGGCCAGTTCTTCGGCGATGTATTCGACGGCTGCGAGCCAGGAGAAGAAGACCACGGGATCTTCACTGTCGGCATTGGCGATCAGCTTCTGGACCGTGGGAAGCGTGTCGTAATGCGTTCCGTACAGATCGAGGCCGAATTCTTTTGCGCCATCGGCCCAGAGAATGGCGTGTGAGCCTTCCTCTTCCTTCATTTCCCGCACGGCTTCACGCGCTTCTGAAAAGAAGGTCTTGATCCGGGTCTGCCCGAAGCGCTGGACGAGCGGCTTGATGGGAAGATGGCCGACGCGCACGTCAATAGCGCGCTCGAAAGCCTGAATAAAAGGCCACCAGCCGATCATCATCGCTTTAATAGTCTCTTTATCGCCATGGGCTGCGCCCCGGGCCAATGCGGAAGAATAGATTTTCTCCCGTGTAAAGACACGCATTTCGGCACGATTTACCAAGGGCTCGGAGAACAGTAGAGCGTACATCCGCGTAATCCTGAAGAAGTTTATTACATGCGCCGTTCCGGCAGTGATGTTGTAGTCATTAATTTTTCAGAAAAGTAACTTTTTTACTTTAATTATAATTGAATTTTTTTAAATTACCAAAATATTAATATATTAGATTTTCATTATGTTGCTTAATCGTAACGATTTGATTCCTGAAAAACTGCTGTCTATCTGATTGGTTTGATTTCGTAACGTCTTTTACCGGGCTGGAATCTGAAGAAATTCCATCATTTCTTTCAGAAAAGCCCGGGGCTGTTCCACATGCAGCCAGTGCCCGGCATCGGGCAGGGAGCGGATCAGCGCGTGCGGGAAAAGTGCCCGGATGTGATCGTGATGTTCGGGCAGGACATAGGGCGAGGCTCCGCCGCGCAGAAAAAGGACCGGCCCCTCGTAGGGGGCAATCTGAAGGTCGGGCCAGTTTTCGATGTCATGAATGTCGCGGGAAAGCGCGTCAAAACCGATGCTCCAGCCCGGAGAAACGCCCAGCCGGATGTTTTGCAGCAGGAGTTCGGCAACGGGACGGCTGCCTGTGATCGGTTCTAGGAGTTCCAGCCCTTCCCGGCGTTCCAGCGAGGGGGGAAATGTGAGGGTTTCGAGCTTCGAGATCATCTCGCGCTGCCCATGTCCTGTTCGGGCCGGGGCGATGTCTGCAACGAGCAGTTTCGTGACGCGCTCCGGGGCGGCGAGCGCGAGCATCATGCCGACTTTGCCACCCATGGAGTGTCCGACAACTGCAAAGCGCTCGATTCCCAGAACGTCCAGCGTTTCCAGAACGTCCTGTGCCATGAGGGCATAGCTGGCTGGACCATGCGGGCTGTGGCCGTGATTGCGCAGATCCAGCGCCAGCGTCCGGAAGGTCGCAGCCGCGCCGCGTTGGAGAAAGCCGAGATTCCGGGCCCGCCCGAACAGTCCGTGCAGGAAAACGACCGTCTCCGGGCCTTCGCCGCGTTCGATGGCATGCAGTTTCATCGGTGATCCTTCCATGACAGCTGTTGATCGGCAGCGCGCTTGCCGTCAAACAGGATCACACCTGCCGCCCGGGAGCCCGCTTGTCCACCAGTCCCGCCCCTTTTCAGGACCGTTCGCGCATCCTGCGCCAGCGGTTGAACCGCTTTCAGGCGCGGCTGTTTCCTCATGCCCCCCTGAATCTGCGGACTCTGGTGCGTGGCAACGAGATCTGGCTGAGCGTGCTGGCGGGGTTTGTCGGTATTCTGTCGGGGCTGTGTGTGGTCGTCATGACCCATCTCACGTTCTGGATGCACAGACTGCTTTTGGGCGTTTCGGGTGTGTCTGGTGGTCATCTGTCCGGTTTGAGCGCTTTGCCGCCTCTTCGCACAGTTGTCGTGCTGAGCGGCGGGGGGCTGATGATCGGCCTGTTCGGGGTGCTGATCGCAAAAATCATGCCGCGCAGCCCGGTGGACCCCATCGAGGCGAATGCGCTGCATGGCGGACGTATGTCGGTACGGGACAGTCTGGTCATTGTCTGTCAGACGGTTCTGTCCAATGGCGTGGGCGGCTCCATCGGGCTTGAAGCCGGGTTTACCCAGATCGCGGCAGCGTTTGGCTCGCGGATCGGGCGCTCCTTCCGGGTGCGTCGTGAGGATCTGCGGGTTCTGGTGGGAGCCGGGGCCGGGGCCGCGATCGGGGCGGCGTTCGATTCGCCAGTGGCTGGTGCGTTCTATGCGTTTGAACTGGTGATTGGGTCTTATTCTCTGGGCAGTCTGTCCCCTGTGGCCGTGGCAGCGTTGGCGGGTGTGGGCGTGACGCGCTTTCTGGGCAGTGTGCCGCCGGGCATCGTTATTCCGTCTCCCGGAGACCTGTCGTGGGAAGGAACGGCCGGCGCAGTTCTCATCAGTGTTCTCACGGCGCTGACGGCCATCGGGCTGATGTTCTGCGTTACACAGACGGAGGGGTTGTTCCGGCGCATGCCCGGCCCGGTCTGGCTACGTCCGGCGGTGGGCGGGCTGATCGTGGGAGGGCTGGCAACGCTCCATCCGTCCGTTCTGTCCGCAGGGCATGAAGCAATGCGGACAGTCTTTGCGGGGAATGTTACCGCGCGAATGGCCGTCGTGCTTTTGCTCCTGAAAGCGCTGGCATCGTGCCTGTGTATCGGGTCGGGGTTTCGCGGGGGGCTGTTTTTCGCCTCATTGTATCTCGGATCACTGGCCGGGACGATCTATGGCACGCTTCTGGCGCCGCTGGGCGTTTCGCCGGATTCCGTTACGGCCTGCGCGTTGATTGGCATGAGCGCTATGGCCGTGGCGGTCATTGGTAGTCCCATGACGATGGTGTGCCTGCTGCTGGAACTGACCGGCAGCGTGTCCATGAGCGGTGCCACGCTGGTGGCCGCAGTGCTCTCCCTGCTCACGGTGCGGCGCCTGTTCGGCTACAGCTTTGCAACATGGCGTTTCCATCTGCGCGGCGAATCCATCCGCTCCGCCGTCGATATCGGCTGGATGCGCTCTCTGAATGTGCGCCGGATGATGCGTGGACAGGTTCGTACGCTTCCGGCGGAGACGTCTGTAAGCCGGGCGCAGACTCTCTTTCCCCCCGGCTCGGCCCAGCGGATCGTGTTGCTTGATGAAGCGGGTCATTATGACGGTATCGTCCATCTGGCGGAACTGCATGCCGCGCCTTCGGATCAGACGCCGATCAGAACGCTGGCCCTGTTCCGTAACGCCATGCTCACACCGCTCATGAATGTCCGCGAGGCGATCGAATTGTTCGAAAAAGCCGAGGCCGATGCACTTGTCGTCGTCGAAGATCCACAATCCCGGCAGGTGATCGGAACTCTGACTGAACAGCACGCCCTGCGCCGCTATGCCGAGGAACTCGAACGCAGCCGCAGGAGCCTCGCGGGCGACGACAGCCTGCCGACCTGACTCGGCTCCGGCCTTTCCCCCTTGGCATCGGGCCGTTCCCGCTTCAACATACGGCCCTATCAGATGCCCGTTCCGGGCGCCCCAACCGGAGAGTTTCCCATGACCGCGACCCCCGAATCCCGCCTCGCTGCCCTCGACATCACGCTGCCGGTCGCAGCCGCTCCGGTTGCGAACTACGTCACGACCGTCCGGACGGGAAACCTGCTCGTCGTGTCCGGCCAGCTCCCGCTGGTGGACGGCAAGCTGCTTATCACCGGCAAGCTGGGTGACGAAGTTTCGGCCCATGCCGGTGTGGCCTGTGCCCGCGCCTGCCTTATCAATGTTCTGGCACAGGCCAAGGCCGCGCTCGACGGCGATCTTTCCCGTATCACGCGCGTTGTCCGTCTGGGCGGCTTCATTGCCTGCACGCCGGAATTCACCGACCACGCCACCGTCATGAACGGCGCGTCCGATCTGGCTGTGGACGTGTTCGGTGACGCCGGACGCCATGCACGCTCCACCATCGGCGTACCGAGCCTGCCCGTGAATGCCCCGGTCGAGGTCGAGGCGCTGTTTGAAATCGCCTGATACGGGAGAAACCGAATGGGAGAAGCGGAGACCATGCCGTCCCCCGACTGGAGCCTGAGCCTTCATGCCTCGATCCATGAGATTGGGGCCGAAGCCTGGGACGCCTGTGCGGGAGCGGACAATCCGTTCGTCTCCTTCGGTTTCCTGTCCGCCCTTGAAGACAGCGGTTCCGTCGCGGACGGCTCCGGCTGGTTGGTCCGTCATGCCGCCTTGCGCGCGCCGGACGGCTCCATCGCAGCCCTCGCCCCGCTTTATGGAAAATCCCATTCCTGGGGCGAGTATGTCTTCGACCAGAGCTGGGCTCGTGCCTATGAAGCCGCGGGCGGTCGCTACTATCCGAAATTCGTCTGCGCTGTTCCGTTCTCTCCGGTGCCCGGCCCGAGACTTCTGCTGCGTCCCGATCTGCCTGATCCGCAAGCCGTGGCGCAGGCCCTCGCCGAAGCGCTTATTCAGGCGACGGCACAGCTTGGCCTGTCGTCCCTGCACGCCAATTTCTGCGACGCGGCTTCGCTCGATGCCTTCACCGGGGCTGGCTATCTGCCACGCACAGGCCTTCAGTATCACTGGCAGAATAACGGCTACACAACGTTCGACGACTTCTTGGCCGCGCTGTCGTCCCGCAAACGCAAGTCCATCCGCAAGGAACGCAGCGCCGCCCAGTCCTGCGGCCTGACCTTCAGTACGCTCCGCGGAAACGACATCACGCCGGAAGATTGGAAAGCATTCTATCGCTTCTATCAGTCCACGATCGACCGCAAATGGGGCAGCGCCTATCTGACGGAGCGCTTCTTTCCCATGCTGTCCGAACGCCTCGGAGACCGCGTGGTCCTGATGATGGCCCATCATGACGGAAAAGCTGTCGCCGGGGCCCTGAATCTTATGGGGACGGACGCTTTGTTCGGGCGGAACTGGGGCTGTGAGGGGGACTGGCCCTTCCTGCATTTCGAGTTGTGTTATTACCGCGCGATTGCCTTTGCCATCGAACACGGCCTTTCCCGCGTCGAGGCCGGGGCGCAGGGCGAACACAAGATCCAGCGCGGCTATCTCCCGAGCTTCACCCATTCCGCCCATGCCATACTCGATCCCGGTCTGCGACAGGCGGTCGCAGCCTTCGTGGAAGAGGAACGGACGGCCCTGCAGGCAGAGGCGGCGGAACTGCTGACTCTTTCACCATATCGTCACGGCGAGTCGGTTTGAGGGCGTTCGTTTAACGATTGGGAAAGCTTTGTGCCGCTACGCTGTGCTCCGAAATCGGGATTGACCGGAGCCTGTAACGCCCATGGAGAACAGTACCTATATCGCGCTATCGCGCATGGATGCCCAGCAGCGCGCCATGTCCGTGGTTGCGGACAACATGTCGAATGCATCGACCGTGGGCTACAAACGCGAAAATGTCCTCTTCAGTGACTTCCTGTCCCATCAGCACGGCTCCAAACAGGCCGAAGGTGCGGATACGGAATCCTATACGCAGGACCGTGCGACATATCGGGACTTTCAGCAGGGCGACATGCAGTCCACAGGCAATCCGCTGGATCTGGCGCTTGGAGGCGAAGGGTATTTTCAGGTCCGTACCGCCAATGGTGTGCGCCTGACCCGGGCAGGGCGGTTCGAGGAACAGCAGGACGGCGCCGTCGTCGATGAAAGCGGCAATGCCCTGCTGGACCGGGATGGTCAGCCGATCGTTATTCCCCAGACCGACCACCGCATCACCATTTCCGCCGATGGCGTGATCTCGACCGAAACGGGCGAACAGGGTCAGATCGGCATCGTGACGACACAGGATGACAACAAACTTCAGGCAGAAGGTAGCAGGCTTCTGCGGACGGATCAGCCCACAACCGCTGTGGAACGGCCCAATATCGTGCAGGGCATGGTGGAAGGCAGCAACGTCCAGATGATGACCGAAGTCACGAAAATGATGGAAATCCAGCGGAATTTCCAGTTCATGGCGCAGTTCGTAGATGCCGAAGCCACGCGCCAGAAAAACGCCATCGACAAGATCGTTCAGGTTTCGGCCTGATTATTTCCCCTGACGGGACAAGGATAATTTTCCATGCGCGCACTCGACATCGCCGGAACGGGCATGCAGGCCCAGCAGACCAACGTCGAAACGATTTCCAATAACATCGCGAACATGAGCACCACGGGATATAAACGCTCCCGCGCCGAGTTTCAGGATCTGATCTATCAGAACCTCCGTCGCGTGGGCGCAAGTTCGTCCGATACCGGGACGACCATTCCCGCCGGCGCACAGGTCGGCCTTGGTGTGAAGACGGCGGCGATCTACCGCATTAACGATCAGGGCAGTCTTGAGCAGACCAGCAACTCTCTTGATATGGCGGTTCAGGGGCGCGGTTATTTTCAGGTCCAGCTTCCTTCGGGACAGCTTGCCTATACCCGCGACGGCACGTTTTCGATGGACAATAACGGTTCTCTCGTGACCGCAGACGGCTATCTCATCAGCCCGACGATCACGATCCCCAACAATGCCCAGAGCATTTCGATTGATCAGTCCGGTCAGGTGAGTGTGCAGATCGCCGGGCAGAACAACACGACGCTCGTCGGCCAGCTTCAGCTTGGCATCTTCACCAACGAAAATGGTCTGGCTGCGATGGGGCAGAACCTGTTCACGCAGACGACTGCCTCTGGCGATGCCATGATGGGCAATCCTGAAGCCGTCGGCTACGGCAGCATCATGCAGGGTTATGTCGAAAACTCGAACGTCAATGTTGTGACCGAAATCACTGACCTCATTACGGCACAGCGCGCCTATGAAATGAACAGCAAAGTCATTACCGCGTCTGATGACATGCTGAAAACCGTCACCAATCTGGGCGGCGCTTAAAAGATGAACCGCGCCCTGCTGACGGGTGGCATTCTGCTACTGGCGGGGTGCGGCGCATTTTCCTGTGTGTCGGCGGCGACGTTACGCACGGCCGTCAATGTCGATCATCCACGCGTGCGTTTGTCGGATCTGTTCGATGATCTGGGCAAGGGGCAGGACACCGAAATCGGAGATGCTCCGGCGCTTGGAGCCAGTTATGTGGTGGGTGGGCCGCAGTTGACGGCTATTGCCGCTCAGTTCGGCGTGGACTGGCCGGATGCTTCGCCTCTGGTGTCTGTGACCGTAACCCACACGGCGCGGATGATTACGGCAGATGATGTCCTGTCTGTTGTCCGCGAAGGACTTGAACTTCCCTCCGAAGCGCGGGTTGAAGTGGCACTGACGGGGTTCAAGCCGGTGCCAGTTCCGGTTGCGGATCAGGGCGTACCCGCCATTTTGCATATTGACCGTCCGCCGCATGGCAGCGAGCATTTTACGGCTCGGCTTGAGGTGCCTTCTGCCAAAGGTGGGCAGGGAACGGCTTTCAATGTGAGTGGCACGGCAACCATGGTGGTGCGTCCGGTAACCCTGCGTCACGCCATGCATCTGGGGCAGCCTATTCTGCCAGACGATGTCACCATGACGTTTGTCCGCGTCGGTCTGATTCCGGATGATGCGTTACAGAACCCTGAGGATGCGGTTGGGTTGGAGGCGCGTGGCGTGCTTGCCGCTGGTCAGGTTCTCAGTGTGTCGCAACTTGCACATCCCCAGCTTGTCCATCGCGGTTCGCCTGTCGTGGCGACGTTTTCCGGTCAGAGCCTTCACCTGACGGTGTCTGGAACCGTTCTGGAAACAGGCGGGAAGGGCGATACCGTGCATGTTTACAATGCCAGCAGCCATATGGTGCTCACAGGGCGTGTCGTGGACCGGACGGAAGTGGAAGTCATTCCCGGCATCATGCCGCTTTCCGCTGACAGCAGAACCCATCAGCAGACGACGGCTCTTCCGTCTCTCTGACGGGCAGCCGCCGCTGCCCGTCAGGCCGGTTTTTTTACTGCGTCAGATAGGTGTCGAACCAGTGGATGGTCCGCTGTACGGCATCGTCCCAGGACTTTGGATCGCTCATGCCGTGGCCCTGTCCCGGATAGATGACGAGCGAACTCGGCACATGCAGGGTCTGGAGCGCATGGAAAAATTCCTGACTCTGGGGCATTGGGCATTCCTCATCCGCAGAGCCGACGAAAATGAAGGTCGGAGTATGAGCCTGTCGGATATAGAGAATGGGTGAGGAATGGGCGTAGATGTCCGGGTCGTCGTAGACGGATTTTCCAAAGAAGGGCACCATCCAGCTATCGATGTTGTTTTCACCGTAATAGGACAACCAGTTTGAAATTCCGGCTCCAGCAACAGCTGCCCGGAAGCGGTTTGTCTGGGTGACGCTCCACATCGTCATGTAGCCGCCATAGGAAAATCCGGTCAGGCCCAGACGGTGGTCGTCGACAGGCGCGATTTTCTCAACCGCATCAATCCCGCGCAGGACGTCGCGCAGATCGCCATGTCCGAAGTCCCGACGGTTTGCTGCAGTAAAGGCTTCGCCCTGTCCGTAGCTTCCCCGTGGGTTGGGCATGAAGACGTCATAACCCGCATTCAGAAGCGCCATCGCAAGCTTGCTGTTATCGCGGAAATAGCGCGGGTTGGAAGCGCTGGACGGTCCGCCGTGAACATAGACGATCATCGGAACTTTGCTGTTCTTCTCCATCCCCGGCTTGCGCGTCAGGGGTTCCAGAAGCCAGCCCTGCACGGAATAGCCATCGCTTTTCCACGTCAGACTGCGCGCCTTGAGATGCGCCGGAAGGGCTTTATTGTCCTGATTGACGGGTTTCCATTGCCCAATGGGACCAGCGGCGATTTCAGGGGCTTTTTCAAAGCTCTGCCGGATAATGGCGGTGTGCTGCCCGGCACAGGCCAGGCTGGGTTCGGAACGCCCGTTGGACAGCATCATGGTCTCTTCCCACAACGATCTCAATCCGCCTTGGAGGGACCAGATAACGCTGCGGTCTCCCTTGAGACCTGTTGCAATGAGGCCCGGCCCACATTCCCAGGAAAGGTCGGTGACGGTGGCTTTCAACCCCGGTGTCAGGTTGACGGGTTTCGCGCCAGCTTTTGTCAGATCCAGACTGTAAGCATCGCCGCCAATCGCTCCGTAGTCACTCATCAGGCCGCCGATAAAGGAAACCTGTTTTCCATCCGGAGAGACACGCGGAAGGTTGAGCTGCTGTTCCTGAGGCGGGGTGTAAAGAACGGTGTCCGTCCCATTTGCGATGGCGTGGAGTTTTGCAATCCACCAATGATCGTCTCCGTTTCCCGGAGCAGTCGTGGCGACAAAGCCCTCGCCGTCCGGGCGCCAGTCATACTCATAAACATACAGATTGGCGGGCGACTGCCAGTTCAGGTGGCCATTTTCGATCGTAGCGATCCGCTGTTCGTCGATCTGTGCATTGATTTCCCCGGTCGGGGCTGCGCCTGCTTCCATTGCGCCGGGCTGCCGATGGGCGTTTTCGATCGCCAGAACGCCAAGCTGCCCTTTGGGTCCATAAGACAGGGACTGAAGGGTTCCCTTGAAGGTCAGGACCTGTGTTGCATGGTGACCATCCTTGTCCGTCTGCCAGACAGACAGGGTTTTGGCGGAAGGATCTTTCAGAACATAGGCCAGTGCCTGCCCGTCCCGACGCCAGGCGAACGCGCTTGCTTCACAGCCATGACACAGAGCCAGATTGCTGCGGGATCCGGAGGGGAGGGTATACAGCACAGGCTGGGAAATGGTGCTTGTTGCAGGCTCCCCGACGGGTTCCTGCAATGACAGCAGTCGGCTTCCATCGGGAGAGATGGAGATATGGTCGAAAAGCTGAACGGGGGCGGCAAGGGCCATCGTGGGGAACAGCGCGGCCAGCAGGGCGACGCGACGATAAGGGATCATGGTTTTCAGGTCCGTCTGGCGGAAGGGGCGGAGGTGTTGTGGCGACGTAGCAGACCGAGCAGCCAGTAGCACAGACGCTTTGTTTTTGCGCCGATGGCATCCATCCACAGATAGACGATTGGCGTCGTGTAGAGGGTCAGAAGCTGGCTGACGACCATGCCACCGAGGATGGAAACTCCCAGCGGACGGCGCATTTCTGCCCCATAACCGTTGCTGATGATGAGCGGGACCGCCCCGAGTGCGGCAGCGAGGGATGTCATCAGGATGGGGCGGAAACGGGTGATGGAGGCTTTGAAGATGGCATCTTTCGGGGAGAGTTTCTCGACACGTTCGGCATGGATGGCGAAGTCGATGACGAGAATGGCGTTTTTCTTGACGATGCCCGTCAGCAGGATGATGCCGATCATGGCGATGATGCTGAAAGACTCTCCCGCAATCCACAGCCCCAGAACCGCGCCGATCCCGGCGGAGGGCAGGGTGGAGAGGATCGTGATGGGATGGATCAGGCTCTCATAAAGAATGCCCAGCACGATATACATCACGGCAATGGCGGCGAGGAACGCCAGGGCGCCGTTGATCATGAGCTTGCGCGTATCGCCCGCTGTTCCGGTGAAGTCACCCAGCACGCCATCGGGGGCGTGCGTGCTCTGCATGGTCTGTTTGATGAGCGCGACCGCATCGTTGTAGCTCACACCCGTCGCCAGATCGAACGAGATGTTGGCGGAATAATAGTTGCCGCGATGGGTGATATCGAGCGGCTGCGGCTTCCACAGGATGGACGCGACGTTCATCAGCGGGATCATGGTTTCGATCGAAGATGAGACGGCGGAACCGCTGGATGTGTTGCCGGACAACTGGTTGGCCAGTGAGTTCTGGATAGAGGCCGTTGCGAGCGATGTGAAACTGTTGGCGGAGGTGCTGGAGTTGCTGCGGGCGCGGATCAGGTTGGAGGCCACGCCGCCCGCTGCTGTCCCTGCGGAGGTGGAAATCCAGACCTGATGAAGCGTCTCGGGGTCTATCCGGTATTTCGGGGCCAGCACCATGACCACGCGGTGTTCGGTCGTGGGCAGGTGGATCGTGGAGACGATGGCCTGACCGTAGGAATCATACAGAACGTTCTGGATCAACTGCGGAGTGACACCATAGCGCGCTTCCGTATCGCGCTGGACGGTGATGTAGGCCGCGACGGACTGCCCCTCGGTCGTGGACGAAATATTGACCAGCTTTCCAGAAGCGCGGAGGGCGTTCAGCAGGATCGGGACATAACCGAACAGGTCCGAGACATTGTCTCCGCGCAGGACGTAGCGGTAGCTGCCGGTATTCTTGGAACTGCTGCCGCCCTGACTGCTGCCGCCCACACTCCAAAACGAGACGTCCGCTCCGGGTTCGTTGGGTACGCGTTTGCGGATGCGGTCCAGAATAGTTTCGGCGGAGACGCGTTCGTCCTTTTCCTTCAGATGGATATAAAGCTCGCCGCTGTTTTTATCGTCGCTGAAAATGGTGGTGGATGTGACATCGGGGTCCGTCTGGGCGATGGCGCCGATTTCTCTCAGGCGCCGGTCGATTTCCTGAAAGGACATCGTGGGGTCGCCCTTGATGCGCCCCGCCAGCAGCGACATGTCCTGTGACGGGATGAATTCCTTGGGCATCAGCACGATGGAGCCGATCAGCACCACGAAGCTCAGCGGCAGCGTCATGCCCATCAGGATCGGGTGACGCAGGCACCAGTGCATGGAGCGGCCGTACTGCTTCAGCGTCCAGTCCAGCGAGGTTTCCGTGAGGAACGCGATAGAACCGATCAAGCCTTTGCGGGGCTGATCGCCGTGGTCGATTTCCAGCATCCGCGAGCACATCATCGGCGTCAGCGTGAGGGAGAGCCACATGGAAATGACGATGGCGGAAATCATTGTCATGCAGAACTCGAACATGATCGAACCAGCCCCGCCCGGCAGAAACAGCAGCGGGATGAAGACTGCGACCAGCGAGGCGCTGATGGACAGGACCGTAAAGCCGATCTCCGAAGAGCCGATCAGACTGGCCGTGTAACGGTCCTTTCCTTCCTCCATATGTCGGGCGATATTTTCCAGCACGACGATGGCGTCATCGACCACGAAGCCGACCGCAATGGTCAGGGACATGAGCGACAGGACATCGAGCGTGAAGTTGAACGCCGCCATGGCTGCCAGTGTGCCGGAGAGTGCGATGGGGACGGTCACGGCGGGAATGAGCGTCGTAACGAATCTGCGGAAGAATAACAGGATCACGAGCACGACCAGCACGACGGACAGGATCAGCGTCAGTCTCGCATCCGCCAGCGATGCCCGGATGGAGCGGGATGTGTCGAGGCCCACGACCAGATTGACGTCCGCAGGCAGCGCATCACGCAGATGCGTCAGGTTGGCGTTGATGCCGTCCACGATGGCCACGGTATTGGCATGGGGCTGGGCGGTCACAACCAGTGTGACGGCGCGGTGTCCGTTGATGTAGCTGGTCTGATAAACGTCCTGCACGCTGTCCGTGACGGTGGCGATATCGCTCAGCCGGACGGGATAGAAGTCATTGCGGTATGCGATGATCAGGTCCCGGTACTGGGCTGCGTTGACGGCCTGATCGTTGGTGGACAGCATCATCCGCTGGCCGTTGCTGTCGATGAATCCCTTGGGCGTGAAGGCATTGGCCGAGGCAAGGGCGGTGCGGATGTCTTCAAGCCCGATGCCCCATTTGTAGAGCGGGTTGGGATTGAGTTCGACGCGCACGGCGGGATTCGTCGACCCCACGACCTCCACACGCCCCACGCCCTTGACCTCGGCGAGCAGCGGCTTGATGCGGATATTGGCGATATCGTAGAGTTCGGCCTGTGTTTTCTGGTCCCCGGTCAGGCTCATCAGATAGACCGGGAAGCCGCCGCCATCCATTTTGAAAGCCTGCGGATCGGCGTCCATGGTCCCGGTCGGCAGGTCGGCCCGCGCGGCGCGCAGGGCCGCCTGTGTGTCGCGCAGGGCGCCGTCGATGTTCCGCGACGACGAGAACTCCAGAAAAATCTGGGCCTGTCCGGCACTGGTGTCGGATTCGATGCTTTCCAGATCCGCGATGGAGCCAAGCCTGCGCTCCAGAGGCGTTGTGACGGAGGTTGCCATCTGCTGTGGGTCCGCGCCCGGCTGGGTGGCCACGACCATGATGGAGGTCGTGGTCATGTCCGGCATCGTGGCGACGGGCAGGAGCGGATAGCAGATCAGTCCCGCCATGAAGATGGCAATGGACATCAGTGTCGTCGCGACCGGGCGGTCTATGAACAGGCGGCAGAAATTCATGCGGTCAGTTTATCCACAAAACCGCGTTTCAGGTCATTACTGATAGGACACAAAATGTCAGTTCTTCAGTGTGCGGGCCGTCAGAAGTCCGGCATGCCTGCCGGTTTGGCGGAGGGTTGGGTGACGTAATAGCGTTCTGCCAGGCGGGGCGGGAGAAGATCCATCAGGCGGGATCCCATGACCAGCCATGCCGGAAAGATTACCCGGCGCGTCTGTCGCAGCGTTCCGCGCAGGATCCGGCGCACGGCCTCTTCCGTGGACACCAGACCCGGCATGGCAAAGCGGTTTCCCTTCACCATGGACGTATCGACAAATCCGCAGCACACGCTGGTCAGGCTGATGCCGAAATCGCCCAGCCGGGCTGCATTGGCCACGATGAAACGGTCCAGCGCGGCCTTGGATGCGGAATAGGACGGCGTGCCGGGGTAGCACACGAAGCCCGCCACGGACGCCATCACGCAGATCCGCCCCCGCAGCTCTTCGCCGTTCCGCTCCTGTCGGCGCATGGCTGCGACGACCGGAAAGAACGTGTTGAGCGTTCCAGTCAGGTTGATGTCCAGCATGTCGCGGACGCGCTCTTCACGCTCCAGAAGCAGACCGTCGCTGGCCGTATGAGGCAGGCCGCCTGTGATGCCCGCACAAAGAAACGCCATATCGAGCCGCTCTTGCGACGCGGCGGCGACCCACTCCGCCATGCCCTGCCGATCGCGCGTGTCCAGCACGGTCGGCACCGCTCTGGCTCCCTGCCCATCGCAGTGTCGGACTGTTTCCATCAGGCCATCTTCAGCGTGATCGCACAGATGCAGGGAAACGCCCGGACGGGCCAGTTTCAGGGCAAGACCGCGTCCGATCCCGGATGCGGCCCCTGTAATCAGGATATTCATGGGGCCGATTTTAACAGAGTGTTTCCGCGAAGCGACCCCCGAAGGAGCGAAAACATCTCTTCTCCGTCAGGTTACTTCGCGGAATTACAGTCCGAACGGGGTTTGGTGCCCGCAAGAAGTTGCCCGGCGAAGCTGTGGGCTTCCGTAATCATGGCGGCGAGCGTGCCGTTATGGCTGGCGTCATGAATCCGGTGTGTTACGGGCGTTCCGGCGGCGCAGAGACGCGCGACAAGGCGTTTCTGCTGGCTTGTGGAGGTGTGCAGGTCCTGCGCGCCGGATTCGATCAGAACAGGTGAGGGCAGGGAGAAGCCCGGATATTTCGCCCAGTCAAATGCGGGGGCCAGCACGCGGCCTGCTTCGGGTTCGAGCAGGGTTGCGGGCGTCAGGCCGGAGCGTTTGGCGATCGGGAAGAAATCCGAAGCGCACATGGAGCCCGCATCATGCAAAAGGCGCTGCCCCCGGGGCGTGAAGGCCTCGTTGATGTCGGTGGACGGATCGGCCTCGATCAGCGACTGCCCGAGCGTCAGAAGTTCCGGCACGGCGGGGGAGAAGCTGTGCGGATTGGCGGGATGCAGAAGTTCCTGCGCCGCCTGTTCGTCCAGATAGGGCGGGGCGGCAGCGATCGTGCCTAGAATATGCAGATGCGGCGCATAGGTGGAGGCCATGGCCGCAGCCGCCAAAGCCGCCTGTCCACCCTGTGCATGGCCGTTCAGCACCACGTTCTCCGACAGGTCGGGGAGGCGTTCGCGGGCCGCGCGTACGGAATCCAGCACGCTCATGCCTTCTGAACGTGCATTCAACAGAAGCGGTGCGCCCGGCTCGCCCATGCCGGGATAGTCGGTCGCGACAATCGCAAAGCCCTGACGCAGCCATCCGTCATAGAAACGGGCCTGAACGGTGCCGATTCCCATCACGGACGGTGCGCAGGTCAGGTGCAGGCCGCTCTCTCCATGCGCCCAGGCCAGAACAGGCCAGCCCCCCGCCGGAGCCGGACCGCGCGGGACCAGAACCTGTGCCGAGACACGGACGAGCTGATGCGGATCGCGCGCATCCGTGCTGCGATAGGTCAGGCGATAGACGGAAGCCGGTTCATGGGACGGCACGGAATCCAGCCGGATCGCCTGCCCCGCCGAGACGGGCGCGCTGATGGACCAGTTGTCGCCGTCATCATCCGAGGCGCAGCCGGACAGGGTGGCCCCGGCTGTCAGAAGCATGACGAGCGACGTCAGGGTGGTCAGCGGTTTATGGCGAAAAGAGCGATACGGCATGGGCGGTCTGTCTCCGACAAGAAGCGTCTCTCATAGCAGTGCTCCGCGTCCTGTGGGAGCGGCCATATCCGGCGTTGCGTTCGGTGTCGGACTTGGAGAGCCGCCCATCCGGCGCTACAGAGAAGACCATTGACGCGCCGGTCCGACATGATCGGATCTGATACAACGAGGATAGCCATGACCGACACCATTCCCGATCGTCTCTCCGCAAGCCCCGACAGCCCGTATTACAACGAAGAACTGCTGTCGCGCGGCATCGGTGTCCGCTTCAAGGGCGAAGAGCGCACCACCGTCGAGGAATACTGCATCAGCGAAGGCTGGGTGCGTTTGGCCGTCGGCAAAGCCATGGACCGTCGTGGCCGTCCGATGACGATCAAGGTCACAGGACCGGTTGAGGTCTGGATCAAGGATTCCGAAGAAGACGCATGATGACACAGGCCAGCTCCACCGGGACCGCACCCCGCCGCATCGTTATCGACACCGATCCAGGTCAGGACGATGCCGTGGCCATCCTGCTGGCGCTGGCCTCACCGGAACTGGCGGTCGAGGCCATCACGACCGTCGCTGGCAATGTACCCGTCGCCCTGACGACGAAAAATGCCTGTGCCCTGCTCGAACTGACGGGCCGGACCGATATTCCGGTATTCGCGGGCGCAGCGCGTCCGCTGCATCGCGCACCCATCAGCGCCGAGCATGTGCATGGCGAAACGGGCATGGCGGGCGCCAATCTGCCCGAGCCGACGCTGCGTCCACAGGCTATTGATGCCGCAACCTATCTCGTGGACCTGCTGCGTCGTGAGCCCGAGGGCACGATCACGCTGGTCTGCCTGGGCCCGATGACGAATCTGGCGCTGGCCCTGACCCATGCACCGGACATCGCGTCCCGGATCGCGGGGATCGTGGCCATGGGCGGTGCCCAGCGCGAGGGCGGCAACATCACGCCGACCGCTGAATTCAATTTCTTCGTGGACCCTCATGCCGCCCGCATCGTCATGCGTTCCGGCATCCCCATCACGCTTCTGCCGTTGGATGTGACGCATCGCGCCATTGCCACACCGGCCCGCCTGAAGCCGATTGCGGCGGTTGACTCGCCCGTGACGGACATGGTCGTGCGGATGCTGGGGGCGGAAGACCGGTTCGAGAAGCTCAAATATGGCTGGGAGGGCGGTGCGCTGCACGATCCGCTCACCATCGGCTTCCTGTTGTGGCCGCAGCTTTTTGCAGGGCTGCGCTGCAATGTGGAGATCGAGGTCGACGCGCCGCTATGCGTGGGCCAGAGTGTTGTGGATCTGTGGAGCGTAACCAATCGCGTTCCGAACGCGTTATGGATCAATGACGTTGATGCAGACGCCTTCTATTCCCTGCTGACGGAAAGACTTGCCCTTCTGGACTAACGTCTTTGCCGTCACATCATGACGTTGGAGGACCCGAACATGGCAGACCCGACACATCAGGATCGTTTCTCAGTCGTCATCGTCGGCGGTGGTGCCGCTGGCATTACCATCGCGGCCCAGCTTAGACGTGAACGTGCCAATCTCTCGATCGCCATTATCGAGCCGTCCACTACCCATGCCTATCAGCCTGGCTGGACGCTGGTGGGTGCTGGTGTGATGACGCTTCCCGAAACGTTGCGGCAGGAAGGCGGGCTGATCCCGCGCAATGTCGAATGGTTGCGGGACAGCGTTGAGAGCTTCCAGCCCGAAGCCAATACCGTGACACTGAAAGGCGGCCGCGTCGTCGAATATCGCCGTCTGATTGTCTGCCCCGGTCTTCAGCTTGATTGGGACAAGATCGAAGGTCTGTCCGAGACGCTGGGCCGCAATGGCGTGACGTCCAACTATTCGCGCGAGACAGTCGCCTATACATGGGAATGCATCCGGCATCTCGATGGTGGCAAGGCGCTGTTCACGCAGCCGCCCATGCCCATCAAATGTGCGGGCGCACCGCAGAAAATCGTCTATCTGGCCTGCGATCACTGGCGCCGCGAAGGTTCGCTCCACCGCACCGATGTCGATTTCTCGATGGCGGGCAATGCGCTGTTCGGCGTGTCCTATTACGTCCCGTCGCTCCAGCGCCAGATCGACTATTACGGCGTGAACCTTCACAAGCAGGAAAACCTGATCAAGGTGGATGGCGAGAAGCGCGAGGCCACGTTCCAGATCGTCGGGACGGACGAGACTGTCGTGCGGCCATTCGACATGCTCCATGTCGTGCCGCCGCAGAGTGCTCCGGATTTTATCAAGGCAAGCCCGCTGGCCAACGACGCAGGTTGGATGGACGTCGATCCGGCCAGCCTGCGTCATAAGACTTATGACAATATTTTCGGTGCCGGAGACGTTCTGGGCACCAGCAACGCCAAGACCGCTGCGGCTGCCCGTGAACAGGCTCCGGTCGTTGTGGAAAACCTGCTGGCTTCGCTCGACGGTCGCCCGCAGACGGGTAGCTATGATGGCTATGGCGCCTGCCCGCTGACGGTGTCTTATGGTAAGGTGGTGCTGGCCGAGTTCCTGTATGGCGGCAAGGTTGCGCCGAGTTTCCCGTATGACCAGCGCAAACCCAGCCGTTTCGCATGGTTCCTCAAGACGGAAGTCTTTCCGAAACTCTACTGGTACGGGATGCTCAGAGGCTACAACATCAGGATCAAGCATACGCCCAAAGAAACGGGTTGAGTCTCTTTGGATCACTGAGCATTGCAACGGGGCGGATCAAAATTCCGCCCCGTTTTTTTTGATGTGAACGCTGGACTTCAGACAAAAAAAGAGAGGCCGAAGCCCCCCTTTTTTTGGTTATCTTTCTCAACCCCGCCGTACAGAAGCATACTTTTCTGTACGGGGATTGCAAAGATCTTACAGGCTTACATTCACGCCGAACTGGAAGGAGCGGAGAACCACGCCCTTCTGCGTCCAAGAGGAGTTGTAAAGGTAACCACCATACGTTGCGTAGTCGAGCGGTGCACGGAAGCCGAGCAGATTGTAGACGTTTGCGTACACGGACCAACGCTTGTTGACCTTGTAGTTGACGGTCAGATCAACATCCCAGAAGCCCTTGACCTTGCACTGCGTGGTGGGAGCAGCATTATTGTAGCTGCCTGACAGTGTACCGGCACAGGAGTGACTGTAGGTCGTGTTGTTTGCGTTGAGGGCAGACGAACCGGAGTCATCAGCAACGGTCTTGTAGCCGCTGGTGTAATAGACAGTCGGGGTGACAGCCAGGTTTTTCCAGGTAAGTGTATTGGACCAGTTGGCGCGCCAGTGGGGCGTTCCCGACGCCGACACAGACGAGTAAGGACCAAGCGTCCCGGCAAAGCGGTAGACTGTGCCATCAGCATTGGTCTGGTTGAAGCGACGTACATACGTGCCCTGACCCTTACTGTACCACATCACGTCGTGGAAAATGCCGGGCAGGCGGTGATGGACTTCAATACCGAAGTCGAAACCATCCGTCATCAGGCTGCGTGCGTTGACGTACTGGGCGCTGATGATGCCAGGAGACGGTTGGGCGTTCGGATACTGCGGGTCAACCGGATTTGGCGTAACGGTCACGCCGGCCGGAAGGCAGCTGTTACCGCAGGCCAGCCACTGGTTACCCACTGCGCTTGCAGCAAGCGTATCACCGGTGATGTAGTGGTTTTTCTTGATGTACCAGTATTCAAAGTCCAGCGTCATCCAGCTGGTCGGCTTGAAGATCGGGCCAGCTGAAATGTTGGTGGACGTCTCAGGCCGCAGGTTCGGATTTCCGACGTTCTGAAGACCGATGCTTGTGCCCTGCGAATAGGCATTGTTGCCGTGAGACGCCTGCCATGCAGCGTTGTTGACGGTCCAGCCCGTGTAACCAACGGTCGTGCCGCCAGTTTCTGCAAAGCTGGGAACGCGGAAGCCCTTCGAGAAGGTGCCGCGCAGAGTCAGTTCCTTGAACGGTTTGAACTGCGCACCGACCTTCGGGGAGAAGTGATGGAAGCCTTCCGAATAGTTGTCGTAACGGCCAGACGTATCGATGTTCAGCATCTTCACGACCGGAATGTTGACTTCATAGAAGCCAGCTTCGACCCAGCGCGAGCCTTGAGCGGTGACAGGGTTGATTGCGCCCGTGTACTGCGCACCCAGATCGCTGTAGTCGATCGGGTTTGCACTCGGATCGTTAACGGACTCCCAACGGATGTTGCCTCCGACAGCAACCTTGACCATACCGCCCGGCAGTTTGAACAGGCCCTTGGTTACCGTTGCTTCGCCTGAATATTCCTGCGACCGGGCATGGATGGTGTTGACTGGGAAAATGGAATTCAGAACGGAACGGGAATTCTGTGATTGGTCTACAAAGTTGTAGGTGCCGTTATTGATGGCGTTGTTGATGCCATTAATTGTCGGGACGCCCGTGTATGTCTGGTCAAGCAGTGAGTTCATACCGACGAAATTAGCGTCGTAGCCCCAGTCAGAGCCCCATTTAGACGGTTCCCATCCGGAATAACGAACAGATCCGCGATAGTTCTGCGTGGTCTGTGTGGTCGTGGGGATGGTATCGAACAGGCCCAGAATCTGGGCTTCTTCGCCCTGAGCCGCATACGGGTTGTTTGGGTTCAGCGCACCATTGATGGTGACAGGCAACAGCGTCAGGCTGGACGTTGCAAGGCGGTCCTGTGTGTAGATGCCGATGGCAGACGGGGTGCCGGTCGTGATCGTCCGCGTCTGCGACCAGTTGAACATGGCAACGAGCTGCGAACGGTCGGTCACATTAGCCGTAAAGTGCGCCGTGCCTTCGATGCGGCGCTGATCAGGTGCAACCTGTGCATACTGCTGGGAGTTCTGCATGCAGGTCTGTGTAGCGCCGCCAGGAGCACTGACGAGGTTTCCAGTGACCATTTGCCCGACGGAACTGCAGCCAGCCGACTGGTTCAGCAGGCTGTAGGGGCCGGTTCCTCGGACTGCACCAGGCGTAACCGGACGAACGACAGATGCAGGGGTCGCGCCAAAGAAGGTCGAATTGATGTTGCCGTTCGGCGAGAGAGCGTTTGTATTGCCGTTCAGGCCACCGAGGCTTGTGAGGTCACCGTTATTATAGGGTGACTGCAGCTGACGGTAATAAAGCGGGTCGTCCTGCTGATATTCGCCGTTGATATAGAAATTGTAGCCATCTTTATGGAGGTCACCATGACCGAAAGTGGCATAAAGACGCTGGTGTCCGCTATCGCCACGCTGGGAAAGGCCACCTTCGGCATTTCCTTCAAACCCTTTGATTTCTTTGCGGGTAATATAGTTAACAACGCCTGCAACGGCGTCAGCACCGTAGGTTGCAGAACCACCGTCCTGCTGAACGTCAACGGCTTCGATGATGGACTGTGGGATCCAGTTCGTATCAACGAAGTTACGCACACCGTCATCGGCCAGCGGATAGTAAGAGTTACGCTGTCCGTCCATCAGCACCAGAGTCGAGTCCGTGCTGAGACCGCGAAGTGATGGAGCTGAGCCACCGGCTGCAAAGCCGCCGCCAGCAGACCAGGCATTGGTCAGATTGCCCGCACCGTTGGAGGAAAGCTGCTGCACCACGTCAGTGGCGGTTTTGAGACCGCGCTGCTGCATGTCCTGACGGGTCAGGTGCGTGATTGGCGATGAGCTGCGTGTGTTCGGGTCACGAAACAGCGTACCGGTGACGACGATGTTCTCGCTGGCAGAGGGAGCTGCAACTGCGGGAGTATCGCTCTGCGCCTGTCTGATGGCAGCCTGGCGATTCGGGGATGCGCCTGCCTGAACTGCCGGAGCCGGTGCGGTCTGTACTGTTTTTTTCGCAACAGTTTTCTTTTTAACTGACGCTTTGTGGGATGTGGTGTGTTTCGCCGGAGTTGCTGTGGCGGTTTGTGCATGAGCGCTGATGCTGGGCAGAACGCTGTATGAGATGCCAGCCATCAGGAACATCCGGACGACTGTCCGGGGCGCAGGAGTGCGTCTTCTGAGTGAGTGTTGCACAGAGGTGGTCATCGCGGCCGTTGTCCCTTCTCGATTAAGGTCGCAAGAAAATTTTTTGTATCTCTGGCGGCATTTTCATCGAAAATCGAAACGGTGTGCAATGCTTCTGCTACGAAAATGCAACATGCTTGACACATGTCATGAAGGGCGTTGCGCTTATGTCACATTTCCGTATTTCAGAGTTTTATTTCAAATAAATTCAGAAAGAATAAAGTAAATATAAATATAAAAAATAAATATAAAAACCAATATGATTTAAATAAATATAAAAACTAAATGATATTTATGTATATCTATGGAAATATTCTAAATAACCGACAAATTAAAATTATTTCATTCGTCTGCATTTTTCCTTTTAATACTAAAAAATAATCCTCATGTATCTGTAGAATTCTTTTTGGGTCTCTAAGGGCTGTTAGCTGCTTTCCATAAAATCCGAAAAGTAACTTAGTAGCGATTTATAATCGTTTATATAGAAGATTTTCCTTCCCGCTAAACCTGGCGGAAAACAAAGGAAAAACGATTCGGAAGCCGTTTTTCGCTCTTTAATAACGAATCATAAAGGTTGTTGCGGTTTAGCGCTGGCTGCCGTCCTTTAGAGATGGTCGTACTTTTTGACGGCAGAATGTACGACCATTTCCAAACCCTAATGAAAACGGCAGGGCTGATCCGTGGTCGGCTGTTCATCCGTCTGGATGACCATCAGGGTGACGGGGTCGTCGCCGATATTGCCGGCGAAATGACCGATATGGCCTTTTGCGTCCTTGCGACTCATCTGGTCTTCGCCGAGGGATACGTCCCCGGGTCCCATGACGACCTTTTTTCCATCCATGGCCGTCACGTACCAGGAGCCCTTCAGCGGGATGATCCACTGGACTTTGGGGTCGGGGTGCCAGCTTCCGTCCCAGTGCGCGGGCTGCACGGTGGAAATGATCCGGGCATTGCCTTCATGCACATGGTCCTGCCATTGCGGCCCTGCGGGTTTGGACATGGTTTTCAGATCGTAATTATGGAACGGGCAGCGGGTCATGTGACTGATGCCGTCATGGTCCGTCCAGTTATGCCAGTACCAGGCCGTTGGTGGAGTGGGATCAGAGGCGTGTGCGGCACCGTAGGCCGTTACCACGAGGAGTGCCGCAGCTAAGGGAAGAAGGCGTGTCATGCGTCTGATCCTTTCAGGGCGGGTGGCTGATATCGGTTCATGGGGGCGATGTCGTTGAAGCGTTCCTGATGCGGCGTGCAGACCAGCTCGACGATCATGCCCCAAGGCGTGCGGCCGTAGCAGAACATGTTGCCCGGTGCGGCTTCGAGAGAGGGCTGGCCCTGTGGTTCGGTCAGGAGAGTGCCACCGGCCTTCTGGAAACGGTGGCAGGCCGCGTGAATGTCATCGACATAGACGGCGAAATGCTGAAGGCCCCAGTCGCACGGGCGCGCGGCCTCGCGCTGGTCAGGGCCTGTCATCTCGAACAGTTCGATGCCTGGCCCATGACCGAGCGCCATCATGCACATTTCGATGACGACGGTGCCGCCCGGAAGGCCGAGGATTTTTTCCGTCTCCGGACCTTTCTGAGGCGCGGTACGGGTGACGTTTCGGTAGAGGGCAACTGCCCCGAACGCTTCTTCAAGAAAGCGGATGGCAGAGTTGATGTCCGGGACGGTGACGCCGACATGGTCGATGCCACGCGGCAGGCCTGAATGTTCTGTGGTCAAGGGGCGATCCTCCGTTGCAGAAGATCTCAACCCCTGAGGAAACGCACGGTTGCCAGAATGCCCGTCACATTGCGGCAAACCGTGTCAGCAGGGGAGGCCTGTAATCAGGCCTCGTCGGTTGGGCGTTTGGGCAGCAGAGCCGGGACGAATACCATCGTGCAGAGCAGTGTGCAGCCAAGGGACATCAGAAGCAGTCGCCCCATGCTCGCCGTGCCCGGATGGCCGGAGCGGGCGAGGGAGCCGAAAGCCGTGGCGGTCGTCAGGACGGAGAACAGCACCGCGCGCGCCGTCGGAGACGTTAGCGGGCCCTTCACACCTTCGCGCCAGTTCATGACGAAATAGATGTTGAACGATACGCCTACACCCAGAAGCAGCGGCAGGGCGATGATATTGGCGTAGTTCAGCGTCTCCGGCACCGTGACGATCAGGATGACGGTCAGGAGGGTCGACATTAGCAGCGGTGCCATGACAAGGGCGGCATCCAGCAGGCGGCGCAGTACGACCAGCAGGATGATGGCGATCATAATGAGCGCGCAGATGGCCGCCACTTTGAAGGCATGGACGATCGTGTTGGCGCTTTCCGTGATTTCCATCGCGGGGCCGGCGACATCCGGATTGACCGAACGCAGTTCGCTGACGAAGCGGTGCAGCACCGGCGTTTCGGACATCTGTCCCTTGGGGTGGATCGTCAGCCGTGCGCGGCCATCAGGCAGGACATAGTCGCGGCGCACATCCTGCGGAATGTTCTCCATCGTGACGGGCGTGGGCTGAAGGGCCATCCGCAGCATCGAAAGTTCGTCCGGCAGGAAGCGCGTCAGGGCGGTGCTGGCCTGAAGCAGCGTGTTGTCCGGTGCCGTGGAAAGCGTGTGCAGCGCCTGACGGATTTTCTCCAACGGTGCGGGAAGCTGCTCCTTTACGGCGTCCAGCTTCTGCACGGCGGCGATGGCGGCAGCGCGGATGGCGGCAGCGTCCGGTGAGGGTTCAGGATTGGCCACCGTGATGGTCGGCAGGAGAATGGAGGCGGTGTCCTCGATCATGGCCAGCTTGGTTTTCTGGTCATCGGGAACCAGCGCGCCGAGCCACAGCACGTCATGCACGCTGGGAAGCTTCGAGAATTCCGCTGCCTCTTTCGCCGCGTCCGTCAGGTTCGGGGTCAGGACTTGCGCGCTGTAGGGCGTCGTGAGCGGATTGGCTTCCAGCAAATGGAGCGCCCGCATTCCCTCGGTGTTGGGGTCCTTGGTGTGCAGCGGGTCGGCGTCGAACTTCAGGAGCGGCATGAGGGCCAGCCCCACGATGCCCAGAAGGGCGAAGATGCCGACAACCTTGTGGCGTTTGTGGCGCAGGAATGCGTCCGCAGGCGCCATGAACGCAAAGCCCGGCTCTCCGCTGCCCAGCTTCGCGCGAAAGACGGACAGCAGGGCTGGCAGAAGCGTCATCGTGCAGAAAAAGGCGATCAGCATGCCGAAACCTGCGATCAGCCCGAGCTGCGCCACACCAATAAAGCTCGTGGGATAGAACGCCAGGAAGCCCGCCGCTGTGGCGAGGGCTGCGACAAGGATCTGCGCGCCGCTTTCCTGACCCGTCAGGACGATGGCGTCATGCAGGGACGGATACGAGCCGTCCGGGTTGCGCTGTCCGCGCAGGCGCACGCTGTACTGGATGGCGAAATCGACCGCGATGCCGACGAACAGGATGGCAAACGCCACCGAGATCAGATTCAGCTCACCCACAGCCAGTGCGGCAAAGCCGGTCGTCAGTAGCAGGCCAGAGATGAGGGTCAGCAGGATCGGAAGAATGACGCGCGGGGAGTGGACCGCAAGAATCAGCCAGACTGCAACCAAAACCAGCGAAATGATGAGCCCCAGCACCATGCCGTGTGCGACGGTGGAGAACTCCTCGTCCGACAGCTTCACCTCGCCCGTGATGATGCCTGTGGCTTGCTTCGTTTTCACGAATTCAAGGTTGTTGATCGCCTGACGCATGGCGGTCGTGGCGCCTTCGCCGGGCTGGAAGGAGCTGTAATCGAGCTTGGGTTGTGTGACGACAAATTCGTAGCGCGAGCCCAGTTCCGCCAGCTTGCCGATCAGCAGGTTCTGCCAGGACATGTCCTGCGGATGGCCGTCCGCGGCCTGTGTCAGAGAAGTTGCAAATCCGTCCAGCACGCCGTTGAAGCCGCTGGGGATGCCCTGACCGGCCTTGATACCCTCACCGATCAGGCCAAGTGCGCCGAACAGGCCTCGGGCGGACGGATCGGCGGCCAGCGTGCCGAGGAAGGGCTGCGCGGAGACGATCGAATCCAGCAGCGGCTCCAGATCCTTCGTGTCGAGGAACAGGAAGCCGTGACTGTTATAGAAAGGGTTG
>Ga0157363_1000558_pt1 | contig 28809 bp, 22 predicted proteins | sample AttsexASBM1_FD_111477 | JGI IMG/M metagenome (GOLD analysis project Ga0157363, IMG submission 111477) | Fungus gardens microbial communities from leaf cutter ant in Ribeirão Preto, State of São Paulo, Brazil - Atta sexdens ASBM1 | ecosystem: Host-associated > Fungi > Mycelium > Unclassified ... | reverse complement strand
GCCGAACTCAGAAGTGAAACGCCGTAGCGCCGATGGTAGTGTGGGGTCTCCCCATGCGAGAGTAGGGAACTGCCAGGATCCTTTTAAAAAAGGCCACCTTTATAGGTGGCCTTTTTGCTTTTCAATTTTAGTTCAAAGTTAAGCTGAAATTATTTCACCTACCTCTTACATAACTCGACAGACTATTTCGACCACGTTATATTGGCTATCTGGACGTCTAAATAGAGTTTGAGGAATTAAGGTTATGCCGATTAAAGTACCTGATGAGCTTCCTGCAGTGAATTTTTTGCGTAATGAAAACGTGTTTGTTATGACGGATACACGTGCGCATCTCCAAAATATTCGCCCATTGAAGGTACTAATCCTAAACTTGATGCCGAAAAAAATTGAGACTGAAAATCAGTTTTTACGCTTACTCTCTAACTCACCTTTGCAACTGGATATCCAGCTGCTGCGTATTGATAATAGAGAATCTCGTAATACTCCTGCCGAACACCTTAATACCTTTTATCGTAACTTTGAAGATATTAAAGATGAGAATTATGATGGTCTCATCGTGACAGGCGCTCCATTGGGGTTAGTCGATTTTGACGATGTCGCCTATTGGCCGCAGATCAGTGAAGTATTAACTTGGGCAAAAAAGCATGTCACCTCAACACTTTGTGTCTGTTGGGCGGTACAAGCTGCATTAAATATTCTTTATGGCGTTCCTAAACAAACATTAGAAGAGAAGATATCTGGGGTTTACGAACATCTGAATTTAGAGCCACATGCTTTACTCACCCGCGGTTTCGATGAAACCTTTCTGGCCCCACATTCCCGCTATGCCGCCTTCCCAGTCGAAATAATTGAAAAATATACTGATTTAGATATTTTGGCTAGCTCCGAGCAAGCAGGGGCTTATCTCATGGCCTCTCGAGATAAAAGATTAGTGTTAGTGACTGGGCATCCAGAATATGACGCACATACCTTGGCGGCAGAATTTAGTCGTGATACCGAAGCGGGATTATCTCCGATATTGCCTGATAACTATTTCCCAGATAATAATCCGGCGAATAAGCCTAAAGCGACTTGGCGCAGTCATGGTCACTTGCTCTTCGCAAATTGGCTCAATTACTACGTCTATCAAATTACGCCATTCGACTTACGAGAGATGAATCCCACTTTGGAATAACGTTGTGAGACACGTCATTCTCAAGGTTGTTTGATCATAATTTTCGTCTACGCTTTTACGCATAGTAGGAAAGAGAAAGCGGGGCGAAATGCTTATATTACTCAATCTATTGGCGGCGATAGCCCTATTAGTATGGGGCACTCAGATCGTACGCTCAGGAATAATGCGCGTATTCGGCACGGACTTGCGACGGGTGCTTAGCCGAAGTGTGGAAAAAAAGCCTATCGCTTTTTTGGCAGGGATTGGGGTGACGGCTCTGGTACAGAGCAGTAATGCGACGACATTATTGGTGACCTCTTTCGTCGCTCAGAATTTAATGACCTTAACCCCCGCGTTAACAGTAATCTTGGGCGCCGATGTTGGCACCGCGCTGATGGCTCGTGTTTTAACTTACGACCTTTCTTGGCTATCACCATTATTTATCTTTATCGGTGTTATGTTGTTCATTAGCCGTAAACAGACTCGAGTGGGGCAGATTGGCCATACACTCATCGGCCTTGGTCTAATCCTTCTTGCTCTGCAACTTATTGTAGAAGCCTCTCGTCCTATTACCCATGCTGCTGGCGTTCAGGTCTTATTCTCATCGCTGACCGGCGACATATTATTGGATGCACTCGTTGGCGCGTTCTTTGCGATGGTGAGTTACTCGAGTTTAGCGGCAGTCCTCATTACCGCAACGCTTACTGCGACAGATGTTATTGCGCTAAAAGTCGCACTCTGCTTGGTGGTTGGTGCAAATATTGGTAGTGGGATTCTGGCGCTGCTAAATAGCGGTAAAGCTAGCGTGGAAAGTAAGCAAGTTGCGTTGGGTAGCTTGCTCTTTAAGCTTATGGGTGCGGTAGTGGTATTACCTTTTATCGGTATATTTGCTCATCAACTTGATAGATTAACCGTATCTAGCGCCGACTTAGTCATCTTATTCCATGTATTTTATAACCTTGTACGATGCCTACTGTTACTCCCTCTCACCGAGAAAATGGCGCACTTATGTGAACGTTGGATCCCGGCGAACAATAGCGAACCTGAAAAATTTACCACGAGATACTTGGAGCGCGCGGCGCTGGATACGCCTTCTTTAGCACTGGTTAATGCAGCGAGAGAAACCCTGCGCATGGGAGATATCATTGAAAAGATGATGATAAGTCTTAAGCGAGCCTTTCAAGGGCAACAAGGCGAAGAGAAGGTCGTTACCCGATACGACGACCAAGTTGATGCCTTATACACGGGTATCAAACTCTATCTAGCACAGATCCCGAGAGAGGAGCTTCAAGAGCTAGAGTCAGAACGGTGGGCAGAAATCTTTAATACCGTTGTCAATTTGGAACAAGCTGGAGATATTCTTGAGACTATGACGGTAGATATTGCAGCGAAATCTTTGGCTAAGCAAAAGCCTTTTTCTACGGAAGGGCTAGAAGAGCTTAAGACCTTATACGACAATCTATTAGAAAATCTCCAGCTAAGCCTCTCTGTTTTTATCGCTCGTGATGTGGATGCGGCACGGCGATTGCGTCGTGCTAAACATCGTTTTCGTCGGTTAACGCAGCGCTACTCGTTAACCCATGTTGAGCGATTGTCGCTACAAAATAAACAGAGCCTTGAGACGAGCTCTCTGCATTTAGGATTATTAGGAGAGATGAAGAGATTAAATTCGCTGTTTTGCTCAGTAGCTTATGGCGTGCTTGACCAGCGAGAAGCAGAAGAGGAATAAAAAAAGGCTCGACAATAAAGGTTGTCGAGCCAGAAGAAGCTAAGAGGTTTTCTTACCAGACCAATAACCGGACAATAGTGACCCGGAAATGTTGTGCCAAACGGAGAAAAGCGCTCCGGGTAAGGCCGCTAAAGGTGAGAAGTAAAGCTTACCTAAGGTTGCGGCGAGTCCTGAGTTTTGCATTCCCACTTCGAGAGCAAGCGTACGGCAGACAGACTCATCAAAGCCGAACAGTTTCCCTCCCCAATAGCCCGCCATTAGACCTATCGCATTGTGTAGTATCACGGCGATAATTACCGTTAACCCTACACTACTAATGTAACTCTGACTTCCTGCGACCACCGCAGAAATGATGAGTAAAATGGCGATCATTGAGAGGGTGGGGAGATAAGGTTCGACTTTGGCTACCCATTTTTTGCAACTATGATGCACAATCAGGCCCAGACTGATAGGGATCAGCACGATTTTAACGATACTCCACAACATAGCGGCAATATCGACCTGAATATGAGTATCGACATAGAATCGCGTTAATAATGGCGTGGCAACCACGCCAACTAACGCCGAAACAGAGGAGATTGTCACGGACAAGGCGACGTCTCCTTTAGCCAAATAAATCATCACATTTGATGCTGTACCGCTGGCGACACTCCCTACTAATATCATTCCTGCCGCAAGATCTGCGGGCATATGCATAACTTTAGCTAGTCCATACGCGGCTGCAGGCATCACGAGATAATGGAGAAAGGTTCCTGCCAAAACGGGGGCGGGCCGGTTTAATACTCGACGAAAATCATCGAAACTTAACGTCACCCCCATTCCAAACATAATCAACATCAGTAGCTCACTGACCCAAGGACCTATGGCCGTAAAGCTTGACGGGCGCCAGTAGGCGACCGCCGAGAGTGCGACTGCCCATAATGGAAACAACCGTGTCACCATGGCTAACATCACTGATATTCCTTATTCAAAAAGATGACGGTGCAGTGTTTGGACTGCAGCTTCCGCATCCTTACTCGGTAGCAAGAAACAGAGATTATGTTCGCTTGCACCATAACAGATTAAACGCAGATTAAAGTCGGATAAAACGCCAAAGACCTCTTTTCCGACTCCCGGAGATTGCGACAGCTGATTACCTATCAGCGCAACTAACGATAGATCTTCTTCAACTTCTACACGGCATAGGGCTGATAACTCAGTAAGTAGTGCCTGAGTGAGCAATCCACGAGCTTGGCCACTGGTATCGGTAGTATCTAAAGTCAGTGCGATACTCACTTCAGAAGTCGTAATTAAATCAACCGAAATATGGTGGCGAGCCAAGACTGCGAAAACTTCCGCTAAGAATCCACGAGCGTGCAGCATCTTTAAACTATGTAAGGTTAAAAGCGTTTGGCGTCGACGTAAGGTTAAAGCTCTAAAAAGAGGTTTCTCATTCGTTTCGGGGTAAACAAAAGTCCCGCCATCGTTTGGCGCTTTGCTCGAACCCACGAATACTGGGATATTGTTACGTACGGCAGGCAGAAGCGTAGCGGGATGCAGAACTTTAGCGCCAAAGGTCGCCATTTCAGCGGCTTCTTCGAACGAGATCTCGGCAATACGTTTAGCGGTAGGCACGACTCGCGGATCTGTTGAGAAAATACCGGTTACATCGGTCCAAATATCAATACGACTTGCGTGTAGCGCTTCACCGAGTAATGCCGCAGTGTAATCACTCCCTCCGCGACCCAATGTTGTGGTACGACCTTTTTCTTCACTACCGATAAAACCCTGAGTAATCACAAGATTATTGTTAAGGAGTGGAGCTAAGTATTGAGTGGCCAGCTCACCGACGCTCTTAAGATCGGGTTCTGCGCTACCAAAACGGTCATTGGTACGCATCACTTTACGGACATCAAACCATTTCACGGCGACGTCTCGCTCACGAATAAGTTCGGTGAACAATAGTGTCGACATCAACTCACCATGGCTGACGAGTTCATCGGTAAGGGCTAAAGATGTTGCCAGTGAGGCGGCTTCGGATAACGTGGTAATACTTTCGAGGATGCGATCAATTTCATCGCGGACAACATCGGCGCTACGCAGATTATCGACAATCGCATACTGAATACGGCGAACCTCATCGAGTAGAAAAGCACGGCGAGTCGTCTCTTGGCCTGAGGCTAGCTCTACCAAAATATTGGTGATACCGGCAGATGCAGAGAGAGCAACGAGCTTTACTTCTGGATGACTGAGTACGATATCGGCACTGCGGGACATTGCTTCGAAATCAGCAACACTAGTGCCACCGAATTTTGCCACAACGAATGTGGATTGGGACATGCTTAACACCCTCGATTCTAAAAAATAAATAAACATGACATTTTAGGTGAGGGGGTGAAGACACAGTCTAACTGCTCTCTACTCAGAAGCCCCCCACCTAACGTCATTTACATCAATTGATGTATTGGTGACAACTCAAGGGATTCAGCCCCTGTAGCCGACGAGCAAACATTCCGTATGTTTACTGTCTCGGCGTCACTCCCCCTGATATGTCGTCACGGAATACGGATTCTCTGACATACTGCCTGGGTGACGCGCCTCTTCTGATGCAACGAAAGAACGCCGCTAAGTACAAATATCGTTTAATCCCGATGCTGTCAACGCTAAATCGTCTATCGCAGTAATTAATTAGTAAAGTTTCAGTATGAGTCAGTAACTCGTTATCCTCTCTCTAACCAAATAGCATCTCCTAGCAAATCTCTTGAAGTCGGACGTTCTAGAGTAAGAGGTAATCAGGAAGCATCCGAGTGGTAAGGCTATGGTTATCTCACTCGTTTTCGTTCAAGATGGGAACGGTTGCACTGGAGTATTAAATTTCAACCCAAACATTGACGCGTGACTGGTTAACAGTGCGTAGAGTGTGTTTAAGTCGACAGTTTATTAACTAACTAAGAGTGTTGTTATGAAAAATATTAACCCTACACAAACAGCAGCATGGAAAGCCTTAGAACAGCATTTTCAAACGATTAAAGAAACCGATATCGCCTCACTATTTGCTCAAGATGCACAACGTTTTACTCATTTTTCGACAACCTTCGAAGATAAAATACTCGTCGACTACTCCAAAAACCGTATCACCCAGGAAACACTTGATAAATTACTGGCCTTAGCGAAAGAGTGCGATTTGTCTGGCGCAATCAAATCAATGTTTGCCGGTGAGAAAATCAACCGCACCGAAGACCGTGCCGTGCTACATATTGCTCTGCGTAACCGAAGCAATACGCCAATTTTGGTGGACGGCAAAGACGTCATGCCGGAAGTGAACGCGGTATTAGAAAAGATGAAACACTTTTCAGCGCGTATCATCAGTGGCGAATGGAAAGGCTATACCGGTAAAGCCATCACTGACGTCGTTAATATCGGTATCGGCGGATCTGATTTAGGTCCTTATATGGTCACCGAAGCGTTAAAACCTTACAAAAACCACCTATCAATGCATTTTGTCTCGAATGTGGATGGAACGCATATTGCTGAAACGCTAAAACCCCTTGATCCAGAAACGACGCTTTTCCTCGTTGCCTCAAAAACCTTCACCACACAAGAAACCATGACTAACGCCCACAGTGCGCGTGATTGGTTCTTGGCGAAAGCGGGTGACGAGCAGCACGTTGCCAAACACTTTGCCGCGCTCTCCACCAATAGTTCAGCGGTCAGTGAGTTCGGGATTGATACCGATAATATGTTCGAATTTTGGGACTGGGTCGGAGGACGCTATTCGCTCTGGTCTGCAATTGGTCTGTCGATCGCGCTCTCGATTGGTTTTGAACATTTTGAGCAGTTATTATCTGGCGCCCACGCGATGGATAATTACTTCGCCCAAACACCGGCTGAGAAGAACTTGCCGGTGACCCTGGCATTAATTGGCCTGTGGTATAACAACTTCTTTGGTGCCGAAACCGAAGCTATCCTACCTTATGATCAGTATCTTCACCGTTTTGCCGCTTACTTCCAACAAGGTAATATGGAATCGAACGGTAAATATGTTGACCGCGAAGGCAATCCAGTGGACTACCAAACAGGTCCAATCATTTGGGGAGAGCCTGGCACTAATGGTCAACATGCTTTCTACCAATTGATCCATCAGGGGACTAAAATGATCCCTTGCGACTTTATCGCCCCTGCTGTGACGCATAATCCACTTAGCGACCATCATGACAAGCTGCTCTCCAACTTCTTTGCACAAACGGAAGCGCTTGCTTTTGGGAAATCGAAAGAGGCGGTCGAGAAAGAGTTCGCTGAAGCAGGTAAATCAGCGCAAGAAGTCGCACACATCGTGCCATTTAAAGTGTTTGAAGGTAACCGTCCGACCAACTCCATTCTACTCAAAGAGATCACGCCTTATAGCCTCGGTGCGCTAATCGCGATGTATGAGCATAAAATCTTTACTCAAGGCGCAATACTGAACATTTTCACCTTTGATCAGTGGGGGGTTGAGCTAGGAAAACAACTTGCGAATCGTATCCTGCCGGAATTAAAAGTTGAAGATAACATTGAGTCGCATGATAGCTCCACAAATGGGCTGATCAACCAATATAAATCTTGGCGTTAAGCTAAGCAAAGGTAGTAGCAAAAGCGGCGATAATGCCGCTTTTTTTATTTTTTTAAGAAAAAGCGGAATTTATTGAGATATCTGTCACATTGAAGCATTATTATTTTAGCTCTTCTATAATAAAAAATGAGTAAAAATAATGAATGATCAAATTGTTACACCAAAAACTCCACGAGCTATTGCCAATCTCTTACAGTGGATATTGAATATCGGTCTAATCGTTTTAGCCGCCATTTTAGCGGTGTTTCTGGGGAAAGAGACCATCAATTTAGTCAGTGTGTTGTTCCATCGAGGCGAGGAACAATCGGCATATCTATTGATTGAAGGGATAGTTATCTATTTCCTCTATTTCGAGTTTATTGCGTTAATCATCAAATATTTCTTATCGGGTTATCACTTTCCCTTACGCTATTTTATTTATATCGGCATCACCGCGATTATCCGGTTGATCATCGTTGACCACAAAAACCCAATCGATACGCTGATCTATTCAGCCGCCATTCTCGTTTTGGTCGTGACACTTTGGTTAGCAAATAGCCGCCGCCTAAAAAGAGAGTAGTCAGATGACCTTGCGAGTTTGCAGAACATAACTAAATACTCTGTTATGATTAGCGACATTTCCTAGTAAATTTTGGAAGCTTTCCATGCATAACCTCTCAGTGCAGCAGTTACTGACCCATCAATTCTCTGTGCTCAATGAAACTGAATGTTCCAGCGATATTTATTCGTGGCTGGTGGATGAAGCTTCAATGACGGCACGATTGGAAGCGTATTGTCAGAAACTCGAGGTTATTATCGTAAAAGAGGGATTTATCCCTGATAGTGAGCTAACGTCTGAAGAAGTCAGTCTTATCGTTAACCCGGCAAAGTCTGAGCGCTTTTGGTTACGAGAGGTACAACTTATCGCAGACGGAGAACCTTGGCTCGCAGGTAGAACGGTGATACCTGAAAGCACTTTACAAGGCCCTGAAGCTTCACTGAAATCCTTGGGGGCTCGACCGCTCGGTCACTATTTATTCAAATCGTCATCTTTAGATCGAGACTTTTTAACTCCTGGGACTTTATGTGAATTATGGGCGAGACGTTCGTTGTTACGCCTCGCAGGAAAACCACTACTGCTGACGGAAATATTTTTACCCGCTTCACCACTTTATCCGCCATTGGCCAAAGGATCTTTACCGTGCACTCCGGAACCTCATTAAAAATTAAAGCTTATCTGCAACTAATGCGGTTAGATAAGCCTATTGGTACCTTACTTTTACTTTGGCCAACGTTTTGGGCGTTATGGTTATCAGGGATGTCTTTCCCGCCACTATCTGTGCTCGTCGTATTCACCTTAGGCGTTATTTTCATGCGTGCAGCGGGGTGTGTGGTGAATGACTATGCTGATCGAAATATTGATGGTCATGTGGAAAGAACTAAGCATCGTCCTTTAGCCAGTGGTCGAGTCACAGCTAAGCAGGCAAAAGGTTTATTTATTTTCTTAGTCCTGTGCTCATTTCTCCTTGTACTTACCATGAATCGTATGACGATCCTGCTCTCTGTCGGCGGTGTGGTCTTAGCTTCAATTTATCCTTTCATGAAACGCTATACCCATCTGCCACAAGTTGTTTTGGGTGCGGCTTTTGGCTGGGCAATACCCATGTCCTGGGCAGCGGTGACTGAAACATTGCCCGGAGTATGTTGGTTACTGTTCTTTGCCAATGTTTGCTGGACCGTCGCTTATGATACGCAATACGCAATGGTTGACCGTAACGATGATCTCAAAATTGGGGTGAAATCGACGGCTATTCTCTTTGGGAAGCATGACCGAACGATTATTGGGTTATTGCAGGTGAGTACCTTAATTTTACTGGCCATAGTGGGGCGTTCTCTTCACCTAAATAGCTTCTACTACGGTGGTTTAGTGATAGCCGGGATACTTTTCGTCTGGCAGCAAAAGCTTATCTATCGTCGGGAGCGTGGCGCCTGTTTCCAAGCGTTCTTGAATAATAATTATGTCGGATTGGTGATTTTTGCAGGGATTATTTTAAATACCTTACCCTTTATTAATTTGATGTAGAGTGGTGAGTAATATAAAAGGCGACCGAGGTCGCCTTTTTTGATCGCTCTCTAGTGACTTTCAGGGAGAAGATTATCCGAATTTTCAATCGTCTGCCTAACATCTCTATTCATTAAATCGAGAAGTAGGTTACGCATCACAATAGATTTATCAATATCAGCATCATCCCGGTCGCTGATATAACCCTCATCACGTAGCGTGAGGACTAAGCCGGTAAATACTGCTTTATCGAAAAATTCTGGCGCATTGATCCCATGTAAAACGGATAAGCGCTGGGCGAGCGTCCTACTCTCTTTTTCCAGAGTACCGCGGTTGATGCTCGGTTTCGCACTGAGGATCGTAAAGGTGATGGCATAACGCTGTAGCGTTTCACGCACACCTGCTGCAAGAAGCTGCAAAGTACGATATCTCTGCGTTGAAGTTGAAGTAATTACCCCTTCTGACTCGGTAATCAATGATTGGCGACACAATTCAGCCAGTAAGCGCTGAATCTCTGGTTCAAGCTGCTCATCACTCCAGTGTAAGAAAAGCTCGCGCTTAAGCATTGGATAAATCAGTTTTACTTGCTGCAGCAACTCAACATAGGTTAATGACTTATGTTGTAAAATAATGCTAGCTAATAACGAAGGTAAGACGAGTAGGTGATGAATATTATTGCGATAATAAGTCATCAACACTGCTTGCTCACGAGGTAGAACAATGATTTCGCCTAAGGTATCTTGCTCAATTGAAAATTTATTCATTTCCAGAGCGTGATCGAGAAGCTGTTGGGGAGTCATTTCCGGTAATGTCGACTCTGGTGAGTAAGGGACATTCCTTAACAACTCACTGTAGCAGCTAAGTTGATCGAGTAACTGCTCACGCGTTAGTGAGCGCTGACGTGAAGCTAATAACGCGGTAACGCAGAGGTTCATCGCATTTGCCGCCCCAGCGTTATTAATACGAGTCATGACCTGTTCCGCAATATCGTTTACGGCAGGGGTCAGCCAGGTTGGACGCTGTACCTCAATCGGGTCAATATCATCACGCCAGTTTGGAACATGCTGATTAAGATAGGCGTTAAGCGGTAAAGGTTCGCCGAAGTTAACAAAGCCTTCGCCAAGATTACGCAGTTTTCTCAACCCGCGAATCATCTGTACAAAGCCTTCCTTTTCTTTCGCTGCGCCGCGTAATTCTTTGGCATAAGTCGCGACTTCCATCACATGCTCATAGCCAATATAAATCGGCACTAAGGTGATAGGGCGATTGGTACCACGTAGCATTGCCTGCAGCGTCATCGTCAGCGTACCCGTTTTAGGGTCTAACAAGCGCCCGGTCCGAGAACGTCCACCTTCAACAAAATATTCAACAGAGTAGCCGCGGCTAAATAATTCACCGAGATATTCACGGAAAACCGTAGAATAGAGTTTGTTGCCCTTAAAGGTCCGGCGAATGAAGAATGCACCCAAATGACGGAAAATAGGGCCAGCTGGCCAGAAGTTTAGGTTAATACCGGCCGCAATATGAGGGGGCACAAGCCCTTGGTGATAAAGCACATAGGATAATAAGAGATAATCCATATGACTACGATGGCAAGGCACATAGACGAGCTCATGGCCATCCTGTGCCAATTGGCGAATACGTTCACCGCCATTGACGGTAATCCCTTTATATAATCGGCTCCATAACCAGCTCATCACACGGTCAGTAATACGGATCGCTTCATAGGTGAAATCGGCCGCAATCTCTTCCATCATTTCAACGGCGTTCTTCTGGGCTTCATCCAGTGAGATTTTTTTAGACCGTGCTTCGTCTTCGACGGCTTTTGCGATAGCAGGCGATTGTAGAAGCTTAGTAAACAGCTGTTGGCGAGCGGGTAAACTTGGACCCACGGCAGCCAGTCGTTGACGGGCGAAATGGATGTGGGCAACGCGGGCTAATTTTTGCGCAATCGACTTATCGGTGCCGTGCTCGTCAGCCATCTGGCGCATCGAGACTTTAGCGGAGAAGCGTACAAAGCTATCACGACCTAACCACAGCACGGCAAAAAGCTTTTGCAATCCATTCAGTTCACGCAAGGACGGGCCAGGTTCACCATTAATTTCACGGGCAGGCGCTCGGCCAAACATCACGGAAACGGGGACCAACTGTACGTCTAATAAAGGGTTATTTTTGTGCAGATCCAAATAGTCATGGAAAATTTTAACCGACTCTTGATTAGGCGTAAAAGAAGGGAAAACTCGGGGGCCATCATGCATAAAAACATAGCGAGGTAAGAGTACGCCATCTATCTCGACAGGATTTAAGGGATCGGGCAGATCATGTTTTAAGCACTGCGTCCGTAAGGCGAGTAAATCCGTTTTGGAATCGTACGGGAAAACGTACATAATAGGACGCGTCGAATCGAGACCCAGCTCAGTGACTGGATCACCAGGAATTACCCGACTTTTAACGATAAAAGAGAGGGGTAAGTTTAATAATTTATAAAGTAAATCACGCCAACCTGACATAGTTGAATTCATAGCCTCTTAAATGAGCAAAGCGCCGCCATCATAACAGAAAGCTTTGCGAAGATCTGTCCACTAAAAATGTAATATCGGGCTCTATCACAGCTCTAGAAGGAGAATACCGTTAATGACTAACCAAGTTACCGGGCTACGTCGAATTATTAACGCAGCTGGTTATTCATGGAAAGGTTACAAAGCTGCCTGGAAGTATGAGGCCGCTTTTCGACAAGAAGTCGTACTTGGCATTATTGGTACATTTATTGCGTTGGGACTGCCCGTATCGGTGCTTGCCAAGCTGGTTTTGATTGGTTCAATGGTGTTAGTGATTATTGTTGAAATTATAAACAGTGCGATTGAAGCGGTAGTCGATCGGTTTGGTGAAGAATGGCATACACTCTGTGGTCGTGCTAAAGATATGGGATCTGCAGCAGTGTTGCTCGCATTACTTTGGTCATTAGTGGTTTGGATAGCATTACTCGTTGAGAGTTGGCACTATTATTTCCATTAGCCTGGTCCAATTTATCCATGATGCTGGTTTCTATTTATAAAATACCTGTATATACTCACAGAGACTGTATAAACAACCAGGGGGTCGGATGAAAGCGTTAACAGCAAGGCAACAGCAGGTTTATGACCTGATTCGTGATCACATAAATCAAACTGGTATGCCACCGACCCGTGCGGAGATTGCTTCGCAACTCGGTTTTCGCTCGCCTAACGCGGCGGAAGAACATCTAAAAGCCCTTGCGCGTAAAGGCGTTATTGAGATTGTTTCAGGGGCTTCACGGGGAATCCGCTTGTTACTGGAAGAGCCTGAAGCTGAAGGTCTCCCACTGATTGGGCGCGTCGCAGCAGGGGAACCGATCCTTGCGCAAGAACATATTGAAAGCCACTACCATGTCGACCCGGCATTATTCAAACCCAATGCGGATTTTTTACTTCGCGTAAGTGGGATGTCGATGAAAGATATCGGCATAATGGATGGTGATCTTCTCGCCGTTCATAAAACTCAAGAAGTCCGTAATGGACAAGTCGTTGTCGCGCGTATTGATGATGAAGTTACGGTTAAGCGTTGGAAAAAAGAGGGGAGTACCGTTCATCTTCTCCCTGAAAATAGTGAGTTCAGTCCAATAGTTGTTGATACCCGCCAACAAAGTTTAATGATTGAAGGCTTAGCGGTCGGTATTATTCGTAACGGCGAATGGCTATAGGTAAACGTTGATGTTGAAAGGATTTACGGTCACGGATAAAAAACTCTGGCAGCTCGCTGTACCGATGATCCTTTCCAATATTTCGGTCCCTTTACTGGGGCTTGTCGACACCATGGTGATTGGACACTTAAGTAGTGAAGTCTACTTAGCCGGTGTGGCGATTGGCAGCAGTGCAACAAGTTTTGTCTTCATGTTATTTCTGTTTTTAAGAATGGGGACGACAGGAATGACAGCGCAGGCTTGGGGAGAAAAAAGCCAGCAGAAATTAGTCCAAGCACTTTTTCAGCCGCTTATCCTTGCCCTATTTGTTGGGCTTATCTTTGCGCTGTTCCATCAGCCGATTACTGAACTAATACTAAGTGTAATGGGCCCTCAGCAAGCAACCCATCATCAAGCGAGCCTATTTCTTTCTATTCGTTGGCTTAGTGCTCCAGCCACCTTGGCAAATATGGTGATCCTTGGCTGGTTATTAGGCGTGCAGTATGCAAAAGCACCGCTAATTCTCTTGATTGGGGGAAATGCGGTAAATATTATTTTGGAACTTCTCTTTGTCTTACATTGGCATTATGCGGTGAGTGGTGCCGCTGCGGCGACCGTTATCGCAGAATATGCTAGCCTGCTATTGGGCCTCTATTTAGTCTGGCGGGCAGCACAACAACGCAACCTATCGCTTATTCCCCGAATATCGCAATTAGGTCATGGGCTAGCTCGGCTTTTCCGCCTAAATCGCGATATCTTATTACGTTCATTACTCCTACAACTCTGTCTAATCAGCTTTACCATTATTGGTGCGCGATTGGGGACGAATATTGTTGCAGTCAATGCGATACTACTGATGTTTTTGACCTTTACTTCCTATGCACTGGATGGATTTGCGTATGCCGTTGAATCTGTGGCAGGAGAAGCTTTTGGCGAGCGAAATACCGACGCCTTATCCGCTATTTGGCATTCAGCCTGTAAGCAAGCTATTGCCGTAGCATTACTCTTTAGTGGTGTTTATGCGCTCTTCGGCCAAAACATTGTTCAGTTGCTTACCTCCATCCCTTCACTGCAGCAAGGTGCTAACCATTATCTGTTCTGGCAGGCAATTTGTCCGCTAGTGGGGGTGGGCTGTTACCTACTCGATGGCTTATTTGTGGGAGCAACGCGTGGTCGAGAAATGCGGAATAGTATGCTGATCGCAGCCATAGGTTTTGCGCTAACGCTATTATCTGTGCCATGGATAGGTAATCATGGTCTTTGGTTAGCACTTATGGTGTTTTTGGCGCTACGTGGGATGACGCTAGGCTATGTATGGCGCCAACACCAGCAGCGAAATAGTTGGTTCGATCTTAGCCGCTAAATTAAGCGCGTCCCGCTTTACGCTTAGGTTCTACCACGTTCTGATGGTCGTGGTGGCAATGTTCTGGATCTTCACACTGTAAAATAGCACTGCATTGCTGACATAACCCGTGGGCTTCGATAATACTATGGCGAAGCGTAAAGCCAGCCTCAATAGATTGTTCCATAATCCATTTTTCTACTCCTTCCGCAGGTTTTTCCGTAACCGAAGCACATTGGTCACACACCAATAGCATCGAGGTATGAGAAGGGTGATCGAAATGTGGACACACCACATAACTATTGTTTGATTCGACACGATGAATAAATGCCTGTTCAAGCAAAAAATCTAACGCTCGGTAAACGGTAGGCGGCTTTGCTTGAGGTTCACTGAGGCGTAATTTATCCAGAAGATCGTAAGCACTGATCGCGTGTGGGTGCTCAATCATCAAACGCAAAACTTCTGCGCGTTGTGCCGTTAATCGAACACCACGCTGAATACAGAGTTTCTCAGCCTCAGCGATTATCTTCTTAGCAGGAGATGGCTGCATAAAACGCCTCAATCGTTAAATTCATTGACTCGATTCTAGCACATATCTTTACCGAAGCGCAGAGCATGGCTTAGCAGTAAGAGGGGCTCATAGGTTATTCATTGATAAGTTATTGTAGGGTAAGTTTCAGCAGCGTATAGTATGATATCTGACTTTGGCAAGGATATTACCGACCATGCATGACCTTAGCGATGAATTTGAACGTGCAAATGAAGCACAATTCTTCTTAAAATCGATTAGCAATCCGAGCCGTTTATTAATTCTTTGTGCATTGATGAAAACACCTGGTTTAAGTAATAGTGAAATCGCTACGTTATGCGGATTGAGCGTCTCCTCAACCTCTCAATACCTGGTAAAAATGATCGATATCGGGATCCTAGAAAGAATAAAAACAGGTAAAGAAACGCATTACTCCATTAAAGATAATCGTGTCATTGAAGTGTTAACCATCCTAAAAAAAATATTTTAGCTTAACCGGGGAGTGACTCTCTTGCCGGCTGTACGCTAACTCACCATTACTTTGTACGACACAACATCAATCTCATGGTTTGCATGGCATCTCGCCGCCTTTGTTAATGTGATATAGTAATAAATCTCCTAAGGAGATGTAACGCGCCTCATCAAGCATCGGCATTGCTGGGGAAAATTACCCCTAATACGATGATTTAAAAAGACTAAAAAATGTTAGATAAAAACAGCCCTGAAGAATTAACGGTCCCTCATCGCCAGGCCCCTTATACCAGTAATCGTTTTTCCGTTGCTCCCATGCTCGATTGGACGGATCGTCACTGTCGTTATTTCTTACGGCAACTTACACAACACACTCTGTTGTACACCGAAATGGTGACGACTGGTGCGATTATTCATGGTAAAGGCGATTACCTAGCTTACAGTGAGGAAGAACACCCTGTTTGTCTACAGCTCGGGGGAAGTGATCCATATGATCTTGCCCATGCGGCTCGTCTGGCTGAGGCTCGAGGTTATGATGAAATTAACCTTAATGTGGGTTGTCCTTCTGATCGCGTACAAAATGGTCGCTTCGGCGCCTGTTTGATGGCCGATGCTGGATTAGTCGCTGATGGCATCAAAGCAATGAAAGATGCGGTGTCAATCCCTGTGACGGTTAAAACCCGGATTGGGATTGATGAGCAGGATAGCTACGCTTTTCTGTGTGACTTTATTAGTACCGTCGCAGACCGCGGTCAGTGCGATACCTTTATTATTCATGCCCGAAAGGCTTGGCTATCAGGATTGAGCCCGAAGCAAAATCGGGAAATACCGCCATTGGATTATCCAAGGGTGTACCAGCTAAAGCAGGACTTTCCACAGTTGACGCTGGCGATCAACGGCGGGATCAAAACTATCGACGAAGCAAAAGAGCATCTAACTCATCTTGATGGTGTGATGATCGGTCGAGAAGCCTACCAGAATCCAGGTATGTTGGTGGATATTGATCGCCAATTATTCGGTGCGACGACGCCAACAGTAGATTGTGTGGCAGCGGTTGAAGCGATGTATCCTTATATCGAAAAAGAGTTAGCTCAGGGGACTTACTTAGGGCACATCACTCGTCATATGTTAGGTTTATTCCAAGGCATACCTGGTTCACGTCAATGGCGACGCCATCTCAGCGAGAATGCGCACAAAGCAGGGGCGGACGTTACCGTGTTGGAGCAAGCCTTGGCAAAAGTTTCGCAGCAATACCGAGAAAGTGTGAGTTAAGTTAAGTTTTTCTTAATCATGTTCTGCGATGATAGCTATCAAGCGCTTGAGTATTCATGTGCCCTGTACCCTACATTTTTACATTAAAATTGCCTCCCACTTGGGAGGCTTTTTTTATGGAATGAGTAGGCATGCCCCACTGGTGGTGCGACTCTCTAAGCTACGGTGTGCTTCGGCAGCATCACGTAACGAAAATTGTTGACTCTCTGGCACACTAACCTCAATTTTTCCATCGCTGATTAAGCTGAACAGGGTGGCACTAGCCTGATCAAGTAACTCAGGCGTCGTGATATAGCCATTCAGTGAAGGCCTGGTTACAAATAATGAGCCTTTCTGATTAAGTATCGCCAGATCAACGCCGGTGACTGGCCCAGATGCATTACCAAAACTAACTAATAAACCTCGGGGTTGCAGGCAGTCTAACGACGTTTGCCAGGTCGCTTTACCTACCGAATCGTAAACCACTGGTACTTTCTGCCCAGAAGTGAGTTCATGGACGCGTTTCACGATATCATCTTGCGAGTTATTGATAGTGGCCCAAGCACCGGCTTCTCGCGCCCGTTGAGCTTTATTTTCCGAACCCACGCAACCTATTAGATTAGCTCCTAAGGCTTTCGCCCACTGGCAAGCAATTAGCCCCACGCCGCCGGCTGCAGCATGAAATAATACTGTCTCTCCCGACTGCACTTTATGCGTCATATGGAATAAATAATAGACAGTTAACCCTTTTAGAAATGACGCGGCAGCACTCTGGTAGCTGATTGAATCCGGTAAGATGACGGCTTTGGACTGATCGACATGATGATAGTCGCTGTAGGCCCCTAAACCTGACTGGCAGTAGACAATACGGTCACCGACTTGAAACCGGGTAACTTGACTCCCTACCGCAACGACCTCACCGGCAGCCTCCGTACCTAACCCTGAAGGGAACTGGTTCACTGGGTATAAGCCGCTACGAACATAGGTATCAATATAGTTTAGACCAATAGCATGATGGCGAACGATAATCTCGGTTTCCTTCGGTTGCTCGATATCAAAGGGGGCCCAACGCAACACTTCTGGCCCGCCATGCTGGTGAAATTCAATACGATTTGCCATAGATTCTCCTAAGCGATAGGGGCGTTTTCCCCAAGACTTGGGGCGACAATTAGCGCGAAAACCGTATAATGGGCTCGCCCCTTACTGACGACTGGTATCAATACTATGGCAGGAAATAAACCCTCTAACAAACCGACGCCTCAAGATAAACAACTTGAAGGGATAAAAATGCCACCACACTCCGTGGAGGCCGAACAATCGGTATTAGGCGGGCTAATGCTTGATAACGAGCGCTGGGATAATGTCTCAGAGCGCGTTGTTGCTGAAGATTTCTATAGCCGTCCCCATCGTCTAATTTTTTCAGAGATGCATCGTCTACTGGAACAAGGGCAGCCGATTGATCTGATCACGCTATCCGAATCGCTAGAACTACGTGGTGAATTAGAGCTCTCTGGCGGCTTTGCCTATCTCGCCGAACTCGCCAAAAATACCCCCAGTGCCGCAAACATTGGAGCCTATGCAGATATAGTTCGAGAACGAGCGGTGGTACGTGAGATGATCTCAGTAGCTAATGAGATCGCCGATGCAGGTTTTGATCCGCAGGGTCGCTCTAGTGAAGATCTTCTCGATCTCGCTGAGTCGAGTGTCTTTAAGATCGCTGAGAAACGGGCCAATAAAAATGAAGGCCCGCAAAATATTGAACAAATTCTAGAGGCCACGATCAATCGTATCGAGGCCTTGGTTTCAACCCCACATGATGGTGTTACCGGGGTGGATACGGGTTATCAGGACCTGAACAAGAAAACTGCAGGGTTGCAAGGATCGGACCTGATTATTGTCGCAGCTCGTCCATCGATGGGTAAAACGACTTTCGCGATGAACCTCTGTGAAAATGCGGCGATGTTGCAAGATAAGCCAGTATTAATTTTTAGCTTAGAGATGCCTAGTGAACAATTGATGATGCGTATGCTGGCTTCATTATCGCGGGTCGATCAGACTAAAATTAGGACAGGCCAACTCGACGATGAGGATTGGGCGCGTATCTCCGCAACGATGGGGATTTTGCTAGAGAAAAAAAATATCTTTATCGATGATGCCTCTGGCCTAACTCCGACCGAAGTGCGTTCGCGTGCGCGAAGAATCTATCGTGAAAATAACGGGTTAAGCATGATCATGATCGATTACCTGCAATTGATGCGTGTTCCTGCCCTGACTGAAAACCGAACCTTAGAGATTGCTGAAATCTCACGATCCTTGAAAGCCCTCGCGAAAGAACTCAATGTGCCAGTCGTTGCGTTATCACAGTTGAACCGTTCCTTGGAGCAACGTGCAGATAAACGCCCAGTCAACTCAGACCTGCGTGAGTCGGGGTCAATTGAGCAAGATGCCGACTTGATCATGTTTATTTATCGTGACGAGGTCTATCACGAAAATAGCGATTTAAAAGGCATCGCCGAAATAATCATCGGTAAGCAACGTAATGGTCCCATCGGCACGGTTCGACTGACCTTCAATGGGCAATGGTCACGTTTTGACAACTATGCGGGACCGGATTACGACGAAGAATAGTGATAGCGCAGACTAAAATTGACTTTTACGAGATTACATCTTCTTTCTTGGTGCAAATGATAATAAGGTAGGGTAACGCTAACCAAGGCGCTTATCGTATTTAGCCCCCTGATGGAGATTTCTACTGTGTTTCAGAATGTTGATGCTTACGCTGGCGATCCAATCCTATCGCTAATGGAAAAATTCAAACAAGATCCGCGCGACGAAAAAGTTAACCTAAGTATTGGTCTGTACTACACCGAGCAAGGTATTATCCCGCAGCTCAACGCCGTTGCTGAGGCTGAGACGCGTTTACAATCATCCATTAATGAAGCATCGGTCTATCTACCGATGGAAGGGCTGGCTAACTATCGTAAAGCCGTAGGCCAACTGCTGTTCGGTGCGCAGGCTGATGCTGCAAATATTGCTACGATTCAAACCTTAGGGGGCTCAGGTGCACTGAAAGTCGGCGCTGATTTCCTTAAACGTTATTTCCCAGAATCTGAAGTATGGGTGAGTGATCCCACTTGGGAAAACCATATTGCCATTTTTAATGGCGCAGGTTTCCCAGTTCATACCTACCCTTGGTACGATACTGCGACTCAAGGTGTTAACTTTAACGGTTTTATTGAAAAGCTAAAAAGTCTTCCAGAACAGAGCATTATCTTATTGCATCCATGTTGCCACAATCCAACGGGTGCGGATCTGACTGAGGCACAATGGGACGAAACCATTGCTCTACTTAAAGCTCGTAAGTTGATTCCTTTTATGGATATCGCTTACCAAGGCTTTGGTGCCGGTCTGGAAGCGGATTGTTATGCGATCCGTCAAGCGGCTCAGCAAGGATTACCTGTTATTGTCAGTAACTCATTCTCGAAAATTTTCTCACTCTATGGAGAGCGGGTTGGCGGCTTGTCAGTCGCTTGCGACAGCAGTGAAGAAGCTGATCGCGTGTTGGGTCAATTGAAAGCAGCAGTACGTCGCAACTACTCCAGTCCGCCAGCGTTTGGTGCGAAAGTGGTTGCCACCATTCTGACAGATGCGGCGCTGTTCGCAGATTGGAAAGCAGAACTCGAGGCAATGCGCCTGCGTATCTTGACGATGCGTGAAGCCCTAGTCAGCGCATTACAACAAAAAATTCCTGGCAAAGATTTTAGCTTCTTAACCCGTCAACGCGGCATGTTTAGCTACACAGGTTTGAGCCCTGAACAAGTTGTTCGCTTACGTGAAGAATTTGGTGTGTATCTGATCGGTAGTGGAAGGATGTGTATGGCTGGATTAAACCAAAAAAATATTGAGAAAGTCGCCTCGGCCATGGCCGCAGTGATCTAAAGAGTAGGGCGCCTGAGGCGCCCTTTTTTATGGCGGTTATTGAGCCGAGAGGTCAATTCGTACCAAGCTATCCGGACCTTTAGCGGAATAGTCTTTATTCAATTCTTGCTTCACTGTAACAAATAGCGTTTTACCATCATCGGAGAGCAGCAGACTGTTAGGCGCACCGGCAAAGCGCCACTGTTGTTTCACTGCATAAGTCGTGGCATCGACACGCAGAACCTGCTTAGATTCTCGCTGAGTGATATAAAGCTCGTTACGCTGTGCATTGAACTTAATGCCTAAGCTATCTCCAGGGATTTTTTTGATCACTTTACCCGTAAGCTCATCGAATACATAAGTGGCTTTACCTTGCGAATTATCCGTCACGAAAAGTCTATGAGTAGCGGCATCCTCAGCAAAGTTAAGGAACAGGTTGGTTTTGCTTTCACCCGTTGTCCAACGCTTTTCGATCTTGTGGCTTTTAGGATTGATAACTAAGATTTCGCCGCTTCCATTACCGGCATAAATACGTTGAGTGCTAGGAGAGTAAAGTAATCCAGTGACCCATTTCCCAGCATGGGTAATACGGGTTTTTACCGTGAAGGTGCGTGTGTCAATAACACTAATGTAACCCGGGTTAGCGACAGCCCCCACATAGAGTTCGTTACCTACCCAGAGTAGCTCGCGAGCACCATCCGTTTCGCCTTTACTATTCTTCTTGCTGAGCGTTAAACGTTTCACCACTTTGCCACTCTTCACTTCCACTTTAGACACTGTGCCGTCTAGCGAGTTAGTGGTGTAGAAAAAGTCATTATCCGCTTGACTCGCCATCCCGAAATTTTTCAAATCGGTGTGGGTTAATCCAGTAATCCCGAGGGTTGTAGGATTCACTTTATACAGTACGCCACCATTGTCATTTTTAAAGCTTTGGGCGCTAGCGACATATAAGTTTGATGAAGATCCAAACAGGGCCATCTCATACAATCCTTCACCGATCGCTTTTTCCTGAACTGCCGAAGAGGTGGCGACGGTAGGTGGTTTAGGCGCAGGGGGCGGTGTGGTTTTCGTAGAAGAATGGGACTGGCAACCACTGATCAAAACTGTTGCAATCGCTAAGGCACTGACTAACAAAGGCGAGGAAGGACGTTTGGTTGTAAACATTTTTACTCCTGTTTCGCTAGGTTTCAAGCGAGAGATAAGGGCAAAGAGGGGGCATTAGCCCCCTCAGATAAGTTAGAAATGGTAGTTAAGGTTAACGGAGTAGTTCCGTGATTCACCATACACCACGTAATCGCTTAAATTACTGTCGTAATCGCGGTTAAAGAGGTTTTTCACATTAGCTTGGACTGACAGTTGACGTGTTAGCTGATAGCGAGCAAAGAGATCTGCCAGCGGATAGCTGCCTCGAACGACGCGTACCGTATTACCATTAGGGCCGGTCGCATCTTGGTAGGTCGCATTTTGCCAGGTGATACCCCCGCCGATCGTCAGGTCAGGCATAGCAGGGACTAGATAGCTGGAGAATAATTTAAACTGGGTTTGTGGCAGCTGAGGATTGATACGATCTTTGCTGCTATCTTGCGCAACGTAGCGTGATGCACTGAAAGTCATATTTAAATTATCAGTCACCGCGCCGTTAACCTCAAACTCCACGCCACGACTGACAACCCCACTCGCAGCTCGGTAAGCTGTTTCGCTACTGTTATTTACGTATTGGCCTGTTATTTCTTGGCCGAGATTGGTTTGCTCGATACGGAACACCGATAAGCTAGAGGTTAATCGGCTATCTAACCAATCTGCTTTCAACCCTGTTTCGTAATTCTTACCCGTCACCGGTTTCAAATAGTGCCCTGTACGGTCACGATAGGTCTGTGGTTGGAAAATGGAGGTATAACTTGCGTAAGCTGACAGTGAGTCAGTGATATCGTAAACCAACCCACCATAAGGGGTAATATTATTTTTCTGCATGTTGGCACTGCTGCCGTTGGTGGTGTATTCCGTATAGCGCATACCCGTGACTAACGAGAGAGGATCGGCTAATGAGAAACGTGCCGCAACATAACCGGATTTTTGACGAATGGTATCATTAGATGAAAGCGCCCAAGCTGGCCAATCCGGTTGTGGGATATTACCGTCCCACTGGTTGTAATTTCCGAGCTGCTCTGGGGTATACATCGCACTAGAATAATCATAGCGGTTACGTTGACGACTATAATCAACACCCGCCACAAGTTGATGCTGACGACCAAACAGCTTAAACGGACCGGTGGCGAAAGCATCGACGGCAGTCTGCGTACGAATTCCCTTATACCACCCCGCATAGCCGTAGCCGGTAGATTGTACGATACCAGTGCTCTGATCCGGGAAACCACTTAAATAAAATAAGCGGCTATCCATCTGTGTCTCACCATGCATCGCATTGATGTGCGTTTCCCAGCCATTATCGAAGCGGGTAACTAAATTCGCAAATTGCCTACGTGCCAGCGTATTGTAGTGGGTCCAATCTGCCGCCGCGTTGGTACTGCGGCTGTAATGCGTTTTATCGCCATTGGTATACCACGTTGGTAAACCACCCCAGGTCGGATTACCCGTATTTCTTTCTTGGTAATCATAACCAATGTCTAAGGTCGTGTTATCGGTAAGGTCTGCGGCGATATCGGCGTAGAAGAACTTAGAGGATTTGTGATAGCGATCCAGATTGCTATCTTGGTCCTGGTAACCACTGACGAATCGACCCCGTAAAGTACCACTTTCATTCAGCGGCCCTTGCAGATCGGCGACATAACGTTGGTTATTCCAGCTACCGTAGCTCGCGCTAAGATCCCCAGTAAAGGTTTTACTCTCTGCTTTCTTACGAATTAAGTTGATGGTTGCGGACGGGTTACCTGTACCAGACATCAATCCACTTGCACCACGAATAATATCAACCCGTTGATATTTCGCCATATCGTCATCGGTTTCTCCGAAGTTCCATGGCGCAGTTTGGGTGACGGGAATATCGTCGTAGCTGTAATTATTGATGTAAAAGCCGCGAGCAAAATAAGAATAGCGCTCGCTATCGCTTTGATTCGAGGAGATACCTGGGCTTTGTTTTAACACATCATTAAGCGTCCGCAAATCTTGGTCTTTCATCCGTTGTTCGGTGATCACGCTTACGGATTGCGGAATATCACGGTTAGTCAGGTTCATCTTTGTACCGCTACGCGTAATTGGCACGGTATAGCGATGAGCTTCTTGACTGGTTGAACCCTCAGTTGAGTTTTGATCTTGTCCGGTGACGGTAAGTGTCTGTGGCGATGAATCTGCGGCGAAGGCTAAACCCGAAGTAAGGGCTAACCCAATGGCTACGCTAAGCAAAGAGAGTGCAGAGCGCTTGTTCCCTGATGGTGTAAAGTGCGATGTCATGTGTCTTACCTAATTGTAATTATAATGGCAGTTAAGAACTTCTGCTGTGTGGCACGCTTAATAACTAAGCGATGGCGAATCATAGTGATAATTATTTTCATTATCAATACTCGAATTAAGTTCAAATTATTTTGTATGGGAACGTAACTGCTAAGCTATTCACAGGATTGATTATTTTTTTTGTTAAGAAAAAAAATCGTTACGGCCTAGGGGAATTCGAACTTTGCTAACCTTAGGTCTTGGGAGATTGCTACACTTAAGTGAAAGAGATTAAGGAGAAGTTTATGTGGGTACAAAAAGCCATTCAGTTGAAAGCGAAACAACGTGGATTTCATCTGGTGACGGATGAGGTATTATCGGCTATTCCTGACATCACTACTGTTAAAGTAGGGCAATTACACTTACTGCTTCAGCACACTTCCGCCTCCCTAACGCTGAATGAAAACTGCGACCAAACGGTGAGGGCTGATATGGAACAACATTTCCTGCGTACGGTACCCGATAATGCGAATTATCAGCATGATTACGAAGGAGCGGATGATATGCCTGCTCACATAAAATCATCAATTATTGGTGTGTCACTGCTGTTACCCATCTCAGGTGGAAAAGTGATGCTAGGAACGTGGCAAGGTATTTGGTTGGGCGAGCATCGATTTCAGGGTGGTGGGCGTAGAATTATCGCGACAATTCAAGGTGAGTCGATGTAAGATTACCGTTCCCTGTGCAGGGAGCGGTAAGTGAATACTTACTTTCTTAATGAGTTATTATCGATCACAAAACGATACTTCACATCGCTTTTCAACATCCGCTCGTAAGCATCATTAATTTGGTCGATATTGATTAGCTCAATATCCGCGGTGATATTGTGCTCACCACAAAAATCGAGCATCTCTTGCGTTTCCGCAATACTACCAATAAGTGAGCCGCCGACGGTACGGCGTTTAAAGACTAATTCCGCGACGCTCGGAGCTGGATGGTCGTGTTCGGGAACGCCTACTAGCGCTAGGTGCCCATCACGTTTCAGTAAGCGGATAAATTGCGTTAAGTCGTGTTGAGCCGCTACGGTATTGAGGATTAAATCGAAGCTATTAACTTGAGCCTCCATTTGTTCGGCATCTTTAGAAATAATGACTTCATCAGCGCCTAGGCGCTTACCATCTTCTATTTTCGAAGCCGAAGTCGTAAAGAGCACAACCTTAGCACCCATTGCATGCGCGAGCTTAACGCCCATATGCCCCAGACCGCCCAAGCCTACAATACCGACTTTCTGGCCCGGTCCCACTTTCCAATGACGTAACGGCGCGTAGGTGGTTACCCCTGCACAAAGTAGTGGCGCGACCCCGGCAGGATCTAAGTTTTCAGGGACTTTCAACACGAAATCTTGGTCGACAACAATATCGGTTGCATAGCCGCCATAAGTAATAGCTTGTGAATGACGGTCCTGACTGTTGTAAGTGGCGACGAAACCATTCTCGCAATAGTTTTCCTCACCCTCTTCACAGCTGGAGCAGGTGCGACAAGAGTCGACCATACATCCGACGCCCACTAAATCACCTTGCTTAAATTTTTTGGCTGATGGACCCGCTTCGACGATCCGGCCTACGATTTCATGCCCTGGAACGATCGGATATTGAGTATTTTTCCACTCATTACGCGCCATATGTAGGTCTGAATGGCAAACTCCGCAGTATAAAATCTCAATTTTGACGTCGTTATCGCGCACTTCCCTAGATGAATAATCAAATGGGGTAAGGGGGGATTTTTCATCCTGTGCTGCATAAGCATGAATCTCTGCCATGATAACTCCTCATAGTGAAATGAAAATCTGCCCAGCATCTCTGGGCATGTAGTCTTACTTAGTCAATAGCGGTTTAAGGAAGCGAGCAGTGTGCGATTTCTCGCATTCCGCAACCGTCTCTGGCGATCCGGCAATAAGGATCTCACCACCGCCACTGCCTCCCTCCGGACCTAGGTCGACAATCCAGTCCGCCGTCTTAACAACGTCCAAGTTATGTTCGATAACCACGATGGTATTCCCTTGGTCGCGTAGCTGGTGTAATACCACCAGTAATTGTTGAATATCCTCAAAGTGTAAGCCCGTTGTCGGCTCATCCAAAATATAGAGCGTTTGTCCGGTCCCGCGTTTAGACAACTCGCGTGAGAGCTTGACCCGCTGTGCTTCCCCGCCCGATAGGGTTGTTGCAGATTGCCCTAAGCGAATATAGGAAAGACCGACGCTAATGAGCGTTTGCAACTTACGTGCCAGTGCAGGGACTGCCTCAAAAAAGTCTTTCGCTTCTTCGATGGTCATCTCCAGCACTTCGTGAATATTTTTCCCTTTATATTTAATCTCCAAGGTCTCGCGGTTATAACGTTTTCCTTGGCACTGATCACAGGGAACATACACATCAGGGAGAAAGTGCATTTCAACTTTAATGACGCCATCACCTTGGCAAGCTTCACAGCGTCCCCCTTTCACGTTGAAACTAAAGCGGCCAGGGGTGTAGCCTCGTGAACGAGCCTCAGGGACGCCGGCAAATAACTCCCGTACCGGCGTGAAAATACCCGTATAGGTGGCTGGGTTTGAACGTGGGGTGCGACCTATAGGGCTCTGGTCAATATCGATAACTTTATCGAAATGCTCGAGACCCTTAACCTCATGGTAAGGAGCTGGTTCCGCGATCGTTGCACCGTTCAGTTGGCGTTGCGCAATAGGAAACAGCGTATCGTTAATTAACGTCGATTTACCTGAGCCGGATACACCTGTTACGCAAGTGAATAGACCAACCGGTAACGAAAGAGTGACATTTTTTAAGTTATTACCGCGAGCACCTGCAATACGTAGCATTTTCTCCGGGTCGGCTTTCACACGTTCTTTCGGTACCTCGATGGCTTTTTTACCACTCAGGTATTGGCCTGTAAGGGAGTCTTCGTTGGCCATAATCTGATCAACATTCCCTTCTGCCACTACCGAGCCACCATGCACACCTGCGCCGGGACCAATATCGATCACATGATCGGCCGCACGGATCGCATCTTCATCATGCTCAACCACAATCACGGTATTACCCAGATCGCGCAGATGAATCAAGGTACTGAGAAGCCGTTCGTTATCGCGTTGATGCAGTCCGATAGAGGGTTCATCTAAGACATACATCACTCCGACTAGCCCTGCACCAATTTGGCTGGCTAGACGGATACGTTGTGCTTCACCACCAGAGAGGGTTTCAGCTGAACGCGATAAGGATAAATAATTCAGTCCGACATTCACTAAAAAGCCAAGTCGTTCACGGATCTCTTTCAAGATTTTTTCGGCTATTTGCGCTTTCTGACCGCTGAGGGCGAGATGCTCGAAAAACTCACTGGCATGGCCAATGCTCATCTCTGAAATTTCGGGTAGCGTATTTTCTGCCACGAAAACGTTGCGTGCCTCTTCCCTTAAGCGCGTACCGTGGCAACTGCTGCAGGCACAATTGCTGATAAATTTCGCTAATTCTTCGCGGACGGCGTTTGATTCCGTTTCTTTATAGCGGCGCTCCATATTATGGAGTACCCCTTCAAAGGGGTGACGTCGTACTGAGGTATCGCCTCGATCATTCACGTATTTGAATTCGATATTCGTCTTGCCCGAACCATAAAGGATGATCTTCTGTGTCTCTGCACTGAGCGATTCAAAAGGCGCTTCAATATCGAATTTATAATGGTCGCTGAGCGAACGTAACATCTGATAATAATAGAAGTTTCGACGGTCCCAACCGCGGATAGCGCCATTCGCTAAAGAAATCTCGCGGTTTTGAATCACACGTTCTGGATCAAAATATTGTTGTACGCCAAGTCCATCACAGGTCTGGCAAGCTCCAGCTGGATTGTTGAATGAAAACAGGCGCGGCTCCAGTTCGCGCATACTGTAACCACATACCGGACACGCGAAGTTAGCGGAGAACAGTAACTCTTCCGCCTTGTCATCATCCATATCGGCAACGATTGCCGTACCCCCCGATAGGGCGAGGGTGGTTTCGAATGACTCCGCTAAGCGAGTACCAATGTCGTCACGGACTTTAAAACGATCCACCACGACTTCAATGCTATGTTTTTTCTGTAGCTCAAGCTTTGGCGGATCAGACAGATCGCAGACTTCGCCATCGATCCGTGCGCGGATATAGCCCTGTGCTGCTAAGCTTTCTAAGGTTTTAACATGCTCGCCCTTACGATCTTTAACAATCGGAGCAAGTAGCATCAATCGCTGCCCTTCGGGTTGTTTCAACACCTGATCAACCATCTGACTGACGGTTTGTGCGGCCAGCGGCTGGTGGTGGGTAGGACAGCGCGGCTCACCGACTCGCGCAAATAAAAGACGCAAGTAGTCATGAATTTCTGTGATGGTCCCCACGGTTGAGCGTGGGTTATGGGAAGTCGATTTCTGCTCAATTGAAATAGCAGGTGAAAGTCCCTCGATGTGATCGACATCTGGTTTTTCCATCAACGAAAGAAACTGCCGTGCGTAAGCCGATAAAGATTCGACATAGCGTCGCTGCCCTTCGGCGTAAAGGGTATCAAAAGCCAGCGAGGATTTACCTGATCCAGAAAGACCAGTGACGACCACTAGCTTGTCACGGGGGATGGTGAGGTTGATGTTTTTTAAATTATGGGTTCGTGCACCCCGTACTTCGATCTTATCCATT
>Ga0157363_1000557_pt1 | contig 28817 bp, 20 predicted proteins | sample AttsexASBM1_FD_111477 | JGI IMG/M metagenome (GOLD analysis project Ga0157363, IMG submission 111477) | Fungus gardens microbial communities from leaf cutter ant in Ribeirão Preto, State of São Paulo, Brazil - Atta sexdens ASBM1 | ecosystem: Host-associated > Fungi > Mycelium > Unclassified ... | reverse complement strand
GTGTGTGTGTGTGTGTGTGTGTGTGTGTGTGTGTGTGTGTGTGTGTGTGTGTGTGTGTGTGTGTGTGTGTGTGTGTGTGTGTGTGTGTGTGCGTGCGCGCGCGTGTAAAAATCGGCGAAAAAAATTATATAAATTTTCAGTGAGACATTATTTTTGAGAGATTATTTTTTGTAGTTACACTTCAACAAATTTTTGAAAAATATTTACAAAAACATCTTATTTTATATGCGTAAAAAGTTACACGACCAATGAACGATGCATCACGAGATAAGGATTTAGTACCGCTGTATTGTGCAAACTTTGAATGCATTTGTATCTTCGCACCAGCATATAAAAACGCGAGATAACGAAAGATGAGAATATTTTCGTTGACGTACAACGTTAATTTATTAAATCCAACATTATAATACTATTAGTTTAACGTTTGAATGATTTGCATTTATCTCTAGCTTACTTATTGTTAGCTCGACCGTCCAGCTAAACAAGGTCTAATTTTGCTCGTATCATTTTAAGAATTGAATTATCTCAAATAGATAAAGATCGAAGACACAAAATTGTAAAGTGGACGATTACCGCAATGTAAATGCTTTAATAGATTTGTTTGCTTTGCTGCTCTCTTTTGCATATTTATAGTGAAATTGAATAAGAGTATATGCTCTTGCAGAGCTTTGAGAGATAAAAAGAATGAAACCAGAAGCAAATAGAAGATAAATTGCAATTGTTATTTATTTTATAAATAGAATTTAAAGTCCAGTGTATGATCTGAACGGAATAGAATTTCTTTTAATGAATACAGTCTCGGTGCATAGTACATAGCATTGTTATCATATATTCGTGTACGAAGTGCATTCCGGCTATCGGACGGACGACGTCAAAGAAGATTCACAACATTGTCAAAAATGCATTGATAAATATTTATAAATGCTATGCATATGTAAATATATGCGTTTGGAATAATATGATGATGGTGCGCTTCATTTGCGATTCTTGCGATGTGATCCATGCATGCATTTTCTACGTTCTCCAATTGCAATTATCGTGAAATGTAGAGAAGAAATTATTTCATTTTTTTATTTCAAGAATTATTCTTCTATAATTTTGATATTAATGTTATTAATTAAAGATTTAATACAATACGGCGAGTGCAAAACCTAATCTAATGAGTAAACTATAATAATCCAAAAATAAATGAAGGTGTTTCGAAAGAAATTCATATCTATATTGAATAATTAATTCTCGCTATCGATTTGTCTTTTATTTCTTTTTTTTTTTTTAATATTAATTTAATTGAACACCGATTATAGAAACAAATTCGTTTTAATAAGATATAATTTACGCGATTTACGCCATTGTTTGGCACACATTGAAAGTTCTTGTGTGTAATGGAGTATCGGTTCTCGATGGAAATGATGTATGCGAATGAATATGCATCATATACTGTACTTATGCAAATTCAATAAAAGAAAAAAGATCATTGAGTAATGTACGTATATTGTAGTGCCGTGTTAAATAACGCGACACATACGCATGCGTATGGAATGTGTGTGTATCTTCCAAATGGAAAGATGTATATGCTCCGCATGCGTACGCATGTATGTGTGCGTATGTGGTCTCATAGTATAAGAATGGCCAGCGAGAATACCAACTCACCAGTCTTCGGCACATGTTCCAAGATACTTGAGATACTGGAGAACGATATAACATTAAGACGAACTAACTACGAAACAAACGATCCGACACAATTCATGTAATTTTTTCGTCTACCGCGTGTGTGTCGATTGGTGAAAGTGAAATATTGGAACGTAATCAAAAGTGTATGTCTTTGTAAGGAAAGTTTTCATTCAGGATGACGATTAAGTCGACCGACTTCGAGATGCCGTATGTGAGAAGAACGGTACGCACGTCTCTGCAAAAGTAGCAGTATTCCCGGTATTAGAAGATACGAAAGAAACTTAATCTCTGCGAAATGAGATGACTTTTCTTTTACAGAAACGTTTCTTCTTTTCTTGTATATATAATATATATGAATATATATACGCGAAATACTCTAAAAATAAAAGATAAAGATACATGAAAATTTTATTTAATAAAATAATATTTCTCGCGAATATTTCGCGGTTCGTTACTTGTACGACACATATTCGATTTTTTCGATTTGACAGCTGAAAGCCAGTAAGCAATATTTTTACATTATATTTTGCGCGTTGAATATTTATCACTTTTTCAATATGCCTGACTATACGTCTGATATCAATATTTGCATTTCAAGAAGAAATATAACGACGTTTCGAAAATGCTAAGAGAATATTCCTTATAAGAATTTTCCGAAGGAATATTTCTCTTTAAATTTTAATCAGAAAATTAAAATTATACGTAGATATTTTCTTTTTTAATACAAAATAAAAATAAAATTTAATATAAGATATTTAATATAAGATAAAAATACATATTTTTCCTGTAATAACTTTAAGATAAGATTTCCCATGTACATGTAGTATTTCCGATTTCTGTCATAGGGTCTTAACGGCCGATTAGCATTCGCTATCGCAGCGGCCGCTCTCGGTTCATCGTTCCAGCATGGATACAATACCGGTGTGGTTAATGCCCCTCAACAGGTATAAATACTAATTTAATCAGACATTCTTAAAACATCTTACATTGATCCATTTGCAAGAACATTTATCTAAATTCTTACATTTACTTTTTCTTAATATATACACAGAGAAAAAGGTTTCTTTGAATTTAGTATTTCTTATAAGAAATTTATTTGACTAAAATTTATTTCATTGAAACAACATATGCTTGTATGAAATATTATTTGTTTGAATAAAAATTTTGTTGTTTCATTCGAGAAACTTCTATTGCTTGACAGAAATAACATTACTATTTGAAGTAATATCTTTCGATTAAATAATATATATTATTTGGTTACAATGAATATAAACAAAAATTATTTATTTAAAAATGGCAAAATATATTGATAGAGATTGTTCCATGCAAATAATTGTTTTTCTTAGAACAACGCTTACATTTTTTTGGCCGAAATTACTATATGCTATATTAATTATGTTTGTGCCATACAGTTTGATCACGCGAATGCTAAAGATAGACATTATCTGTTCAAACAAATAATATATTTAAGACAACGATATACATTGTTTCAAATTCAAACAATCACTTATTGATTTAAACTGATTCATTGCTTTGAACCATTCCAAATAACAAATTTATTTGTATTCAATAACATTTATTAAATCCAAAGAAATCTTTTTCTCTGTGTAAGAAGTACCTATCATATAGATTGTATTTCTATATTAGAATTACGAATCCATCCAATAATATGAGTAAAATATTTATGATGTACGGAAAAAATAAATAAATAATGAGTGAAAAATTATGAAGATTTTAAATAAATAAATAATTAAATAAATATTTTAACGTTTATAGCTTATCGAAGACTGGATCAAAGATCTGAAAACAAACCGCACGGGCATCCCAACAGAAAAGACGGAAGTGACGTTAATTTGGTCGTTGGCGGTGTCGATATTTTGCGTCGGTGGAATGATAGGGGGTTCCATGATAGGCTGGGTAGCGGATCGTTTCGGCAGAAAGGGCGGTCTGCTGCTGAACAACATCTTGGTTCTGGTGACTGTGATCTTCGAAGGTAGCGCCAAGGCGGCGAAGAGCTACGAAATGATAATCGTCGGCAGATTCCTGATCGGTATAAACTCTGGGCTGAATGCTGGCCTGGCACCAATGTACCTGGCTGAGATCTCACCTGTGCATCTACGTGGCGCCGTGGGCACCGTCTATCAGCTAGTCATCACCATTTCGATTCTGGTATCGCAAATCCTCGGTCTGGAGCAAGTCCTTGGTACCGCCGAACAGTGGCCGTTGCTACTATGTTTGACAATCGTACCAGCGATCTTCCAGATATGCACGCTGCCTCTCTGTCCCGAAAGTCCCAAATATCTGTTGCTCAATCGCGGCAAAGACATGGATGCACAAAGAGGTAGGAAAGAATATAATTTATTTCGTCACAAATAGCGAATGTAAAAGCGAATTATAAAGTTAAGCGGATAAAAGAGATACTTTGAAAGGAATTTATGAGTATTTCTCAAAATAAATTGTCTTTTTTTAATCTGTCGCTTTATGCGTCATAGAATAATCAAATCCTTTGTCCGATCTGTTCGCTTGTCGGCTTTGTTCATTTTTTCATATTTATCGTTTTTTCTTTCTTCTTAATAGCGCTGTCCTGGTTACGTGGCACGATCGAAGTTCACGATGAGATGGAAGAAATGCGAGCAGAGTACGAGTCAGTGAAACTGGTGCCGAAGGTCACTCTGCGCGAACTCTTTGTAAATCCAGCGCTTCGTATCCCGTTATTCATCTCGATCATGATTATGTTCGCCCAGCAGTTATCCGGCATAAATGCCGTCATGTTTTTTTCGACGAAGATCTTTAGGATGGCGCAACTCGACAAGCATGCCGCTCAAAATGCCACGATGGGAGTCGGCGCTATGAACGTCTTAATGACCATCGTCTCTTTAGTGTTAGTAGAAAAAGCAGGCAGAAAAACACTACTCTTAGTCGGATTTTCCGGCATGTTCGTGGATACCGCCCTACTCGCCATTTGTCTTGTATTCGCTGTAAGTATTCTTAAACTATGGTCCATTTCATGCTATACAAATGCTCTTTTTTTTATTGATCACTTAGAAAAATTCTTTTTTCCGATTGGTCAATCAAAAGCTTCGAAGCATTTATAGCGCCATTGAACCGTACTCTTATTCTTTAGTTAGTCAGGATATACAACTCTTAAAAGACTTTGAGCCTTTGTTGTCTTGACTAATTAAATTAATTTGAGATCATAATTAAATGTTTTATTTGTACATTTTAGGAAACCTCACGCGCAGCAGCATACTTCTCGATTGTGCTTGTCATCATGTTCGTCGTCCTATTTGCCACTGGACCAGGAAGTATTCCGTGGTTCCTAGTGTCAGAGTTATTCAATCAATCCGCCCGACCACCCGCTACCTCCATCGCCATCGCCGTCAACTGGACCGCAAACTTCATCGTCAGCATTGGCTTCTTGCCACTGCAGGAGGTACTAGGCGCTTACGTGTTCATCATTTTTGCAGTGTTGCAGTTGTTCTTCACGCTCTTTATATACAAGAAAGTGCCAGAAACGAAGAACAAGACTATGGAGGAGATTAGCAGTATGTTTAGGCAAATATCGTATCAGTGAGAAATACAAGATGGATAAAATATTTTCTCAAAAGCAAAATCAGGAATGAATATAAGTACATTTCTCTTTTTCTTTTTCTGCGTCGAAGAATTCAATGGTTTCGCGAAAATGGCACATACTATTTTATGATCTATTAACGCGCTTCCAACATTCTGTCCATACGCAACATCAAAATTCATCGAAAAGATACTTGGTGAATATTTGTGCATAACCGTGATGTGTGCTACGATGTATTCGACGTAGTTACATCCCGCAATCGTGCCAATCCGGAAAACTTAACTTTATGTTATTTAATTATTCTACGTTTTTAATTTAATTTTTAATTTCTTTAATTCGGAAACTATCGTCCCAAGTCAAGTTGCACGAACACGTGCACATGATCGCTTTGGACTTTGTAAACTTAATCTTATAATTAGTTCCTATGTATTGCGTCTGGCGAAGAAAAAGTCGCGAGAGGAACAAAATCGAAATGACGCGAAACAGCTTAGAAAACATGATTCTTTCACGAGTTCTTTTCGAACAATAATTTGTTTTAGGGAATTCCTTGCTTTAGGGACAATATAATGTATTACTTGCCATTACTTGTACGAGTACGAAAGACCATAACTCTAGTCATGAAAAAACCTGTAGATGGAATATACCCACACAATACAATTCTCTAAGAAAAGTTCTAAGGATATTCTTAAGACGTAGATGTCCTCTGTATGTCCTTACGACATCCCTTGAAAAACTGTGTTGTATGAGTAATCTTGAAAGAATCTTATACGCTGGTTGATTTTATTTTTATTATCGAACCTACGATTCATTTTACAGATTCGTACCGCTTTGCTAAACGAATTTTTAATGCAATATATCACGTGAAATATACTATATTTTAAAGAAATTAATAATCGAGTACAATTTTATAGAATAACGGTTTTACAATAGCGCATAAAAAAACTTGCGTTTTCTCTATCGAATTACATTACATCACGTTATTGTAAAAGAATTTAAAAATTATTGTTACAAAAGGAATAGAACTGATTGTGTTGATGAAGAGCGTATCAATTGTCTTTTTATGAAATAATTTATAATAAAAATTTAAAGAATATTTTATTATATGTAAATTGAAACGCAAGTTTTATTCAAACGAGAACGGAAAGAATGATGTTAGGATAATTGTAAATAAATACAGAGATGTAAAGATTAGTATTGTGCATAGCGTAGGTAATAATTATATTTATGTATGCATATAGATTTGATTAATGTGTTTAAAACTATATCAACATCATATTTTTAAATTATTTAGATTAATTTTAATAGTATACATATATGAAAGGAAACATGCGATATACTGAACGTAACTCAGGAATTTACGCTGATCGTTATCTCGTAAACAGCAGATGGATACAATGTTTTATTTTTTACGCTGTATCTTTCCGTATCTCTCAAGGAATACTCATTTGTAACCTGTTTTAGTTACGTATATTAAAACTCATTGATGATATATATTGTACAAAAAAAGGCATCTAAGTTTGATAATTCGTTAAATAAATCATCGATTTTTATCTACTTTGTGTAAAATATATCATTTGAAAAAAAATCTGATCGATCGAGATTTTTCACTTTAGTATATATATGATTAGTACGTTATATATATGATTTAGTATATTATCCACACTAGTATGTACAATGTATGCAAAGTGTGTTAATCGCAAACGATTCAACTTGTCGCAAAACTGTAAATAATAATAATTCTCATATCTTTTAATTAATTGATCGCTAATTATCATATAAGTTTTTGCAACGCAATTATTAGTATTTTAGATGATTTTTTTATAAATAAATCTGTAGACTCTTGCTCAAAAGGAATCATTAACGTTAAATTCGGTAATTATCGTTTGTACGTGAAGAATTATTTACTATAATTGTGACAATACATCAGAATTTAGCATCCCTATTCATATGCCTGCCTACAAAATGTGTTATAGTTTTATAATACTCGATGCCAATATCATCCAAATAAAAAGGAATATCAAGAGCAAAATATATGTATATTTTTAAATTATTCGTTTAAAAATCTATGCAATGATGATATTTATAATATTTATATAATCCTATCTTAAAAAACTCTTTTCGTTGAGGCTATTAGAATACTTCGGTTCGGGAAAATGAAATTTTAAAGGATTTTCGTCGCTGATTTCGAGTCAGAATCCAAAATTTGAAAAATTAAAATGGCTGAATCAATATGATAAAAATATTACAGCAATGTTAAAAATCCTTCGATTTTAGCAAAATGTAGCATTAAAGAATGTTCGGAGTCACTGATGCCGAATCCGAAATTAAAATTTGAAAATAAAAATAGCTGAATCGATATAGCTTATGGAAATAGTAAAAGTCTTCCAATTTTTGCGAAATGTAGTGTTAGAGGATCTTTGGAGTCGCTAATTTTGAATTCGAATGCAAAATGAGAAAATTCAAAATGGCTGACCAATAATATGGCGGAAAGAAATGTTATAAAAATGTTCGAAGTTTTTCGATTTTAGCGAAATGTAGCATAGCAGAGAACTGTCGTTAAAACTGCTATAAGCAATCAGCACAAAACATTTTCTGCAAGTGTCGTGTTAGATCCAGATATTAAAAAATTAATAAAAAATATGAAGCGGCTAGAACTCTGTTAAAAAATTTGAAATATAGCAGACAAAAATATGCAAATTATAAAAGTTTGCCAATTTTCGCGAAATGTAGTATTAAAAGATTTATGGAATCACTGATTCTAAATTCAGACACAAAATTAGAAAATTCAAAATGGCTGAGCTAATATATGGCTGAACCAATATAGTAGACAAAAATGCTAAAAGTCGTCCAATTTCGGCGAAATGTAACATTGGAGGGTTTTCAATTTCTAACTTAAAATTTTTTGGAATTAAGAAATGCTTGATCTAATATGATGGATGTAAAGAATTTTCAGACACGTTGATTCCGATTAAAAACTTAAAATTTGAAGGGAAAAATAATTAATGTTTTTTGTCTGTTTTCAAAATTTGCAATATAAAAGGTCATCGATTGAAATGTCTCGAAATTAAATGATTTTCTTCCGTTACAAAAAACCATTTATAACAATTGAAATACCATTTCGTTAGAGATTCATGTCAATTTAATATGAACCATGTCGTATAGATCAGTTTATAAGAATCAAGATAAACTGAAGGTTATTTTAGGTATCGGGCTATAATTAAAACGTAAGATATATATCTAAAACTATTTTATACATATATGTAGTACAGCAAATTTTATATTTGTTGAATATGTTGAAATATATTGAAACTCCAAAATATAGCTTCCGATAAGTTCTGATAAGAATTCCGTCAATGATTTATCGCAAATGACAATTTTGCGATTCGAATTTATTGATCGCTCTTTTACCGCTTACCGATTAATCGATTTCTCAATTATTCTGATGAGATAAAGAAAAAACTTTATACGGTAGAGTGCACAAAGCAAATACGCTGGTCACAAATCAATCGCAATATCGCGAAAAGAATGTTTTAACGTTTTAATTTTTCATTTTTTAATATATATATATATATATAATTGTTATGTTAGTCTATCATAAAAAGTAAATAACGATCTCCAATACCAACTGGGTAATATTGATTGTAATGAGGACGAAAACGCAACGAGGCGCGCGTATCGTTCCGTTTCGTTCCGTTCAAGTACTCGGAGTAAACACGAAACGGAGGCGCCGTGCTCGCACAACCTCATGCGTGTGCTTGCTGGTTGCTGGCACTCGCGAGTCGTCCGTCTAACGTCATAAGAATTCCTCCTCGAGCGACAGAGCGAGAGGTGGAGAGAGTTAACAGCCAAGACTCCGTGTCTGTTGGCGTCGCGTCGCGTCGCGTCCGCTCGAATCTCGAGAGGTGGCCGAACCGCCGAACGGCGGCGGCGGTATTCGCGTTTGTTGTCGCCGCAGGACGCTCAGACGTCAGAGACGCTTTAATGTGCATGGGGCGAGTGCGGGTGCGGGGCATGCTCTTAGCGGGTGCAGATGGTCGCGGTAGTCGCCGCGGCGTCGGCGGCAAAACTGCGGCAACTGCGCTCGCGTCAACAAAATGTCAAACCAGTCAAACGTCAGCTCGCTGTCCGAGCGACTCATTGTGAACGGTGAGAGGAGCAGGAACAGCGTCAACGCTGCTGGTGCCGCCACCGGCGCTGTCAGTGGCAACGGCGGTTGCCGCGGGGTGAGAGGAGTAGGAAAGGGCAGTTGCGTGGGTGGTGGAAGTGTCTTTGATTCTTACAGTGGTCCCGATTCTTGTGTCAGTCACATCAGTGCCGGTAGTAATAAGAATAATAATAATACTACTGATATCATTGGAAACGGCGGTGTACTCGTTGTTACCGGCGGCGTCATCGGTGGCGCCGCGGACGGTCTCCGTGACGTGACGTTGTCCGACGCCTTCCGCGACACGACGCCAGTGAATTTCTGCCGCGAGACGACAGTACCGCGTACCTGCAGCGGCGACTGTCGTTGCTGCACCTACGCTGTCGACGCGTTATTATCCTCGGTGACAGGAGGGGCGACGTGCTTGGCCAACGGTGGCGGGGACGACGTCGCCGCCAATGACGACGACGTCGACGACGACAACGACGACAACGACGACGACGACGACGACGACGTCGCAACGTCGATCAACTATCGTGAGATTACATTGAGCAACGCTGGAATCAGAACAACGACGACGACGACGCCGCTGTTGGACGCCGGTAGCGTCGACGCGAGAACGGTCGACAGAAGTAGGAGTGGAAACAGCAACAACTCTATAAACGCCGCTGCTGTCGTCATTGTTGACGTCGCGCCGTCGTTCCACGACGTCGACGACGACGACGACGACGACGACGAAGACGAAGACGAAGACGAAGAAGAAGACGAGGACGACGACGACGAAGAAGAAGACGAGGATCGTCGTCGCTATCACGATCGCGGCAAGATGGTCGCGGCGATGAACGAGCACCTGTCGAACGCTACGACGACGACAACATCGTCACCACCGGCGGTGGCAAACGCCATCCGCAACACCATCGCGATGTCATCATCGTCGTCCTCATCATCGTCATCATCATTGTCGTCGTCGTCGTCGTCTTCAGTATCGTCGGCTATGATGACAGCGACTACCACAAACGCCGGCGGCAATCCTTCCGCCACGATGATGACGATGAGCAGCATCGGGTGCGGTGCCAATGGTAACAATAACAACGCCGGCAGCGGTGGTTGCACCAGCGCACGCAACCAGGAGTTCCAGGAAATGGACGGCGACGGCAAGAGTACCAGTGGCAACACCGCTGCCGCCGGTATCCATAGTTTTCCATGTGACTTCGATCATATGTATGCCAGCATGACCGACGGTGCTGCGCCGGCTGCCGCCGCGGCCACCGCGGCCACCGCTCTCGGCGTCAGTCCGCTGCGCGGCAATGAGCCTCGTCACAATGATCTCACCGAGGTCAAACACCTCAAGGAGCTGCTGTTGCTCCACCTCGACCTCATCCAGCAGCAGTCCGAGCAGATCGTCACCAAGGACAAACTCCTCGCCGCGCTACGTCAGGAAAATGAGACGGTACGCGAAAAGTCTCTCCTTTCGCAAGCTGTCGGAGAAAATAAGAATTCTCTCTTAAGTTGTCGATAGAGATAGATCGATGGAAATTCTTCGGTCTGTATGTATGTATAGAAAGGGATTTTCTCGATTTGACGTTTCAAATGGAGCTCTACAGTCTATCTACTGTATGCGATTCTTTTACGTAAACTTGTGCCTTTTCGGTAATTTAATTTAATTGTGTGACGACGTTGACATTAGATAAACAGAAAAATATTTAGATCTACCTCTGATTCTCCCAAATCTTTTTACGATCGTAATAACCGATTGATAATGAATGCTTTTTTGAATGCACCTACCTCATATAATATCGCTCGATGTTTATATTATCGTAAATATCGTAAATCGCGAGGAATCTTTCAATCTCCGCAAATGTGATTGCTTTAATCTTAAGTCGAAAGATGCGGAATGAGGTGAAGTGAGTGTCGATGAGTCATCGATCGAGTTTTCAATTCAAATCCCAATTCGTCCTCCAATCCCATTCACCGACCGTCTGATTTTTGCGTAAGCGTTCGCGACAATTGCGTCATGTGTACTCGAAAAATACCCTAAAACACCGAGACAACGATTCCGAGGTGAAACCAAAGGATTTCCGACGAAAAACGCGTTCGCGAGAATCGCGTGAAATTTGGAGCAAAGTGAAATTCCGATTCGCGAAATATAGTTCCTTTCTTAAAGTATTACGACACATAGGTTTCGCAGCTGCTTTCGAAATAGAGATATGCATTAAAATTAATATTTGTTATAATTCACAATCTTACGCTAGAGATAGAGAAAATCTCGAGTAGATGCAGTTTTGAGCGTTCGTTCTCTTTCGCTCGCGCTCTCTCTCTCTCTCTCTCTCTCTCTCTCTCTCTCTCTCTCTCTCTCGACTCTCCTCGCGGTCATTATCGAGAAATAAGAAAAAGGTCCGAGCGCCACCCTAACCTGAGTGCGTCTTCCCGTTCGCGGATTGCTGTTGTTCGCCAGTCCTGCTCTTTTTTTGGCTACAGAACGCTTTACGGAAGGGCGACGAGTTTTGTAAAAACGCGCTGTGCGCGCACAATTGCACGGCGCACATGCGATTCAGGCCGCGAGTGTCAATTCCCGCCTTTCCCCTCTCGCTGTTTCGCACAGCCTGCCTAACCTAAATGTACCACGCGGGGAACAGGTTGACCGTGAAGGTCAACTTGCGCGGTGTCAACACGTGGTGGCGCTACTTCCGCATTGAGACCGCGCGCGAGAACGGTAGAGGGAGAAAGAAAGAGAATGCATGTGAGAATGTGAGTACAGGACGAGTGTGAAAGACGAGCAAGATTTCCTCCGTGGGAGTGAACGACGTTCTCGGTGTTTTTCGCGATTTGAAAATGACAGTTGAATCGAAGGGGTAACCGCGATCGCGTGATGCCACAAAGCAAGTAAAATTTTCGTCGTGAGATCGGCGTGAAACGATCTCATTTCTCGAGCTGTGTTCAGTAGGCGATACGTGTTTCGTCGTTTCGTCAACGGCGCGAATGACAGGGCGCCAGTCTATCAAATTAACCTCCCTTGCCGCAAAGTCGCGAGAGTAACGACAGATCGATTTCCAAAGTGAATTAAGATGATTTGCGAGGAGAGAAAGATAATGTACAGACGAGTGCATACGAGAAGTGTAAATAAATATTTGTATACGAAAATGATTGACGCGTCAGATATTGTGCCGATAATGAAATGATGTTTTGACTTGTCTGTTGCAGCTGAAGCTACGTTTGGAACGGATGGAAAGGCGTGTAAACCTTCAGAAACTGAGATCTGAATGTAGCGAGAATTCTACCGGTTCTGAGCATTTAGGTGCCTGTTCGCCCACTAGTGTCAATTCAGTGAATGTACCTTCGACCAGCGAACTGCATAGAAATGTTCAATGCGAGAGCACCAACAGTAGCAACATCTTGCACGAGAGTTTTAAGATACGTTTAAATACTAGTGGCGGTATCACCACTGTTAAACAAGAACCACACGATAATCAAATTAAATTGGAAGTCAAACAAGAGCCTAATAACGAGGCGAGGTTTGAATGGGAAGAGAAAAAGAAGAGACGATCTGATCCAACGCCCTTGTCTACAGGTAGTAAAAAGAAAAGGGGTCTCTCTTGTTCGTCTACTGTTAGTAATGACGGAGTGCAAGAAAAGATATTGAGTCAGACATTGCACGAAACCAGTAGAAAGAGCGACAGAAAGTCAAAATCTCTTGTGAAAAAAGAATCCTTTCTCACGACAGAAGAACATTATTATACAGCTGTAGGAGATCCAACTTACACATTAAATATGAAACAATTTAGCCCAGTAGATACAAGTAATTCATTAGAAGTTCCAAATTGGAGAGTAAAAGTATATACGAGTTGTTATACAATGGAAGGAACCGAGAATTTGGATGATGAAATTTTTAATAAGAGACATTTGAAATTGGAGAACGATGAAAGGAGGCGAAAGCGATGGGATGTACAAAGGATAAGGTTTGTAAAGTTTGCTCACAATCTCTTTAAAAACTTAAAAATATAATATGATTTACATATTCTATCTATTATTAGGGAACAAAGGCATATAGAAAAGTTGAAACAACGACAAGAACGTCAAAATCATCAAGCTACGTGTTATAATACAAATCATACTGGTCCTTGTCCATCATCCATGGAGGAGGAAACCATAACTTCCTTGTGGCCTGATATAGAACAAATTCAAAGTATCCAAGTAGATCTTCATTTACCAGTAACTGCATTTGGCGCACCTATTCCTAGTTTTACTTCATGGTAAAAAAAAATTTACTTTTTAAATATATACAGATTTTAGATAGTATTATATTGAGTACTTATTAGCATAATCTTTATCTTTCAGCGAATTCTCTTTACCCTGGTCGAATATAACGCGAATAAAGTGTCGACGTCCTAAACGTTCAACAAGTAGAAGAAAATCTACAAGTAGAAGAAAAGTTTAAGAGATATAAATTTTTATAAAATTGGACAGAACTGATTTTATCGGTACCGTCAGTTTTAAACTCTTGAAAATACTACTGCTCCCTCTCACGCCATAATTGAAACAGCGTTTTTCGTTGCAGGGGCACCAAAGATATTTTTATTGACTTTTTAAACACATGCGATATAATATAGTTTATCTATTTTTTCTACATTTTTTTATTTAAGTAAATTCGTCGTCAATATTTGTTTGATACATCTATTCTATATTTTGTACTCGGTGTTGGTCATTTTATTTATATAACTATGAATAGATATCACATACCATAACGAAGTATCCATCATATTGAACATTTTTCAACTTCAGACTAGATTTCTGTTTCATTTTCAGTGAGTTGACAATATTGATATTTGCAAAACTTTTTTACTGCTTCAATTATATGGAGTACTTTATATTACTTTTGTAATTAAACACATTCTTTGTTATTAATTATTTAAAAAATCATTAACTACCATGTACGTTAATACTATACATCTGATAAAAATACATTGTAAGACAATGTTACGCAAAGCGGAAGAAAATACAATGAATTTTTAAATTTTGTGTAGCTCCTTTTGATTTTTATAAATTCTGCATTTCTTAATAATTTAACTTAACATAATGATACATATTCTTGAAAAATTAAGCATTGCCGCCGAATTGCGTTTGATTAACTTCCAAAATTGACAGTACAAATGTATAGAATGTTTCAGAAAATATGCGCTTCCTCAGACAAATTTTTTGACAAGATTAACATTTCCTTCATGAAAATTTGATGGCCTAATGAAATAATTTTCATGGACTTCTCATGAAGGAAACATTAACATCAAGAAAATTTGTAATTAAAAGAAACTGGATCGTCTTTTGATACAATCTGTATGCTGTACATCTGGATTGGATTACTAATAAGATTAATATAAAACAACATAAGCGACATTGATATTGTTATATCATCTGCTATTTTTTGTTCCCAAGCATGTTGAACGCTGAACGTTAAAATCCGAGAAATATAGGCGAAGAAGAATTTAGACATCGTAAACGATTGTAAAATCATTGATATCGCGAGTAATAGTCCAATTTTACTGATCTGAGATACAAGGTTCTTTGAGTAACACGATTTTAGTACAATTAGTTTGATTAAATTTAACCATACTGACATGGTGCGTATTATATATTTAATAAATAAAATTGTATGTAAATTTTTCATTCGTGGTATCTTCAAATACTGATATATTTGTTGACATAATTATTTTACAGTTCTGTCGTAATGCATATATATATATAGGGTATTCTGTAAAGATCGAAATAACGCTTAAAGGGAGATTTCTAAGATCTTTTTAAGACGAAAATTCTAATATCAAAATGCCGAGGGGAAAATATTTTTTTTTAATATAATAAATATCAATAATTTGAAATATTTATAAGAGGCAATAATTAGCTTTCATTTTTAGCATTTTGAGTTGTTATTCAATACAAATTTTAGGCGGTATAACTCGCTAACTTTAAATACTTTTAGTTCAAAAACTATTATAGTCTCAACATTTTGGTTCCGGTCTTTACAGAACATCCTATATATGTACATATATATATATATCACATTCGATCAGAGATGATTTCTGATAATTTCGATTTTATTTGTGAAAAAACTGTAGTCTTGCGAATGTAATCGATGCAAATAATAATTTGAACAGATGTCAACATTATTTTCGCATATTCAATCTGCCGAATATCAGATAATTTTTATATATGGTGTCTGATCCATAATAATTTGTCTTGGATGAATAAAAATGAAAATTGTATATTTTTCCTTAGAGATAGGTTTTTTTACGTTCTATTTTTAAGATATATATAGGGTGTCCCATTTGAAAGAATCCACTCAAATATCCCAAAAATCGAAAAATATTTTAGACAAAAGTTTTTTTACTTCGAGGGAAACATAATATTAATTTGGATGGCGACGAGGTCAGGGCAAGATCCGTCTTATGTCTCTTTTGAAGTAAAAAATGCAATGAGATATTTGAGGATTCTTTCAAATGGAACACTCTATTCTGTAAAATAATATATTAACCGTCCATGAAAACTAATAGAATTTCATGAACAAAACAGCATTTGATGCTACGATACTACGAATGTAATTATCAATATCTTGTAAATGACAACTTTTTTTAGTTGTGGAATTATTAATTGAGTTCTTAGTACATACATCTATAAATATATACGACACATAAATATATACGCTTTATGAGAAAAAGAATATATAAATTATTATTTTTTAATGTATATGCGTCAACAGAGAGAATTTTGTTACGTCGGCAGATGTACTATGTGTCAAAAGTTGTATGAAAGTTTCTAAGAAGGAGACGTAGGGAGAACTAGGTTCTCCAATGTCACATTCGCCTTAAACGTCCTTATGTAATATAACATCGAGTACATTTTAGAAATAAAAAAGGACATTGAATTAATGACTCTGTTCGATGTATACAAATTCCCTAATTTAGATTTTAATTCATCTTTAAAGTTTGCGAATGCAAAAACGAGAATCGACGATGAGATGTAGACTTCATTTACTGTGAGTTTATGCTCTAAATATCTTTATCAAGAGGTAAGAAAATTATCGATAAATAAAAATTATTTTTTAAGAAGAGTGAAGAGTGAGATAATATGTAAAAGAAAATTATTTAGGAAATAAATTATTCAGAGGAAAAAAAATAAATATCTCTATTATCCTGCGTATTAAAATCCACTAAGGATCGGTTGAAAAGCGTTCTGGATGATGGCATCTCAAAAGCACTTTCTGTGCACAATAAACGGTCCTAGCTCGTCATATTCCTGCCTAGAAATCCACATCTGTTGAAACGTACTGAGACTAGCGAGGATCGAGCCGCCGATCCACACCGAGTATTTCCTTTCAGGCGGCGCAATTACTTTGATCTTCATGGTTGGTGGCGCAAGCTTCGCTATCTCTATCTGCATCCGATCGGCGATGCCAGGATACATGGTAGTGCCACCCGAAAGCACTAAATTGGCGTACAAATCTTTACGGATGTCGACATCACACTTCATGATCGAATTATATGTCGTCTCGTGTATGCCACAAGATTCCATGCCCAGGATACTTGGCCGAAACATTGCTTCCGGGCAACGGAAGCGCTCACTACCGATTGTTATGACCTGGAATCAAACCGTTATCCGTTACATCTTCGTTCACTGACCGCGCGGCTAGCCAATCCATGACGAGTTAACACTCACTCGACGCAAATACACGCGATTAATGCTAATGAGCTACACTCTCATTATTGTAGTATTCATTACATTCATATCAATCTATCTGTATTTCTTTGTATCTATAATTCAGACGTCACTTTTAAGTCATCGTAAATTAAAATTTAATTAAAATTTAATTAAATTTTAAAATTAGCTTTATAATAAAAGTTGGTAGCCTAATTTAAAAATTTCTAGTTTTTTCTTTCTCAAAAGATGTTAGATTTTTTAAATCGTAAATCTTTCTTAATAAAAAATCTAGTTATTATTGAAAAATTTTCGTTTGTGTTGATTACATGAGAAACGTTGCATTCATAAACGAATCAAATAACGCATTACCTGGCCATCCGGTAATTCGTAGCTCTTTTCTAGGTCGTTTGCAGTCTCTATATCACAATGAAAATCTAAGGCAACGTAACACAGTTTCTCCTTGATGTCACGCACGATTTCACGCTCAGCGGTAGTTGTAAAGGTGTAGCCTCTTTCAGTCAGAATTTTCATCAGATAATCTGTTAAGTCGCGGCCGGCTAGATCTAAGCGTAAAATTGCATGAGGTAAAGCATATCCTGAAAAAAAAGAAAAAAAAATTATTGCAACATTAAAGATCACACAACAATTAACATTGATTCTCTTTAAATCGCATGACATTAACGATATATCATGAGAAATCGAAGCGAATAAAGAGGAATATACCTTCGTAAATCGGTACTGTATGAGACACTCCATCACCGCTGTCCAGCACTATGCCAGTCGTACGTCCTGACGCATATAAAGACAGAACAGCTTGAATGGCAACATACATAGCTGGAGTGTTGAAGGTCTCAAACATGATTTGCGTCATTTTCTCGCGGTTGGCCTTGGGGTTTAGGGGAGCCTCCGTCAACAAAACGGGATGCTCCTCTGGCGCGACTCTTAATTCATTGTAGAATGTATGATGCCAGATCTTCTCCATATCGTCCCAATTAGTGACAACACCGTGCTCTATAGGATATTTAACAGTGAGAACTCCCCGTTTACTCTGCGCCTCGTCACCTACATAACTGTCCTTTTGTCCCATGCCGACCATAATTCCCTAAAAATACTCATGATTAGAATATATTTAACAGCTTTATACAGATTTATACAGATAATACATCTATCAGATATCTATATTTTTTGTACCTGATATCGGGGTCTTCCAACAATAGAGGGAAACACAGCTCGAGGAGCATCATCTCCGGCAAATCCGGCTTTACACATTCCAGATCCATTGTCAATTACCAACGCAGCTACGTCGTCGTCACACATTTTAGAATAATAATTAAGCAAGTGACTTTACAGCAATGTATCAAAACAGGATTGTTTTTATAGCAAATAAATAAATAGGACAACTGAGAGACTAGATGGTACAACGTTCTCGCGTAACATTAGCTTCTGAAGCATTGCGTTTCTTCCTAGAAGAGTTGCTTTATATGAGCTCCCCCTCTTCCGCCCACAGATCCACGCACACATCTGTCTTTTTTTATGTGACGATCAGAAACGAATAACATTTTAAATAGGCTCAACACTACCATATTTCCTTTAATAGATATAATTAATAGATATAGAAAGAACATTTTCGCTTATTGTTAAAAAAAAAGATTTACAAGTAGATTTTAATAAAATTGATTTTAATAAAATTTGTTTATAAATTCCTAAATTACATAGTGAATGTATTAATAACGAAAATATAATTTGTAAATATAATATATAGTTTTTAACATGGTTATATAACGTAGCTTTTAACATTTAAAATAACGTGCATATAAATGATACGAATAAAAATATTTATAAGTTTAACGATATATTTTACTTAGAAGTATCGGATAATAGAATATATATGAAGATTACAATTGTGACTTGCCATCACTACATATTATGTAAAATAAAACTCAACATTCCTTTCGTTCATTTTTTACTTTTTAGAAATATACGTATATTTCAAAGAAATATATATATATATTTTAAATAAAAGACTTAATTGCTCTTTAATATATGCCAATTATAACTGGCAACTACTGTTTATAGTGTTATCCTCAATAAATGCGTGAAGTTCTCGCGATAATTAGAGCATATATTTTTCTGCGTTCCTGCATTGATCTCTCTGCAAATTTACACTAAACTGCAATCTTTTTAGACATAACACGTAAGGAATGTAATGAATTTCATTTGCAAAAATTTTCCAAGCGAACAAATTTTATTAAAAAATAAAATACTTTCTATCATTAAAATCTATTTAAAGATGGATTCTAAATGGATTCTAAATGGCAAGTAAAATGAATCGAGCTAACAAGATTCTATAATTTAATCATAGAACATAACTATTATTCGTTCAATAAGTTCTCTCCATATATGTCATAGATTGACAAAATTAAACAAGAAATGAAGGAAGTAAGGGAAGCTCATAAAATTAACGGACTAAAAAGTCTTAATTGTTCTAAATTGTCTCCCATAAATGTGTGCACTTTTTAAAAATAGATAGTCGAAGTGCTCGCGGTTTCATGAAATACATTTAAGAAATAAGTTACATATTTTTAGAAGAATATGATGTAATTTAATATATTGGCCCTTCAATAGTTTTGTTATCAATTTTTACTATGCTAGAATTATTCAATCAATCAATTTATACTATCAATTTATAACATTGGATATACATATATATCAGTTTTTATATTCACATATAACACAAATTTAACTGCTATTATTCTCATTCACATCACGTCTAAATAACAAGCTTTATTACTTTAAGAATACTTTACAAACCAATGTGCATTACAGAGAATCACTGTTCCATAGACTGATCGCCCACTAGAGCGATCTTTATATATAATTGCTGTATTATGCTCCTTAATTAACTGCTCGACTAATGATATTAATTAGGCTGTGAAATTAAGTATCCAGTTCAGTCTGAAATTTTTTGCATAAACCACTTTTGATATTTTAATAATGTATTATATAATGCTATATAAATGTAATATAGTGAAAAGGCCACATATAAACAATTTGCGCAATCAATATATGAAATATGTGATTACGATTAGATAAGCAATATCCTTTGTAGTTAGATGCATGTATACACACACACACACACACACACACACACACACACACACACACACACACGCGCGCGCGCGCGCGCGCGCGTGCATATCAATTACATGCAAAATGCGTCAGAATATATGTATATACATATTCGAAGAAATTAAGTAAAATAAATGAAATAAACATGAATACATTTTAAAGAATAAAATAATTAAAGGACATATTGTATTATGGAAATAAAATTTTTTTTTATTTCTAATTTTTAATATTCTTTTTACTTATTCTGACATGCGCTTCCATGCAAATTATACACACACACACACACACACACACACATATATATATATATATATATATATATATTTTATATTTATATTTATATTAATTTTATCTTTATATACAAATACTGCACAAAAAGCAGTATTTCAAGATATGGATTTTCTTTACAAAGTAATAATATTTTGTAATAAGAATAAATTAGAAAGTATCAATTGCCAACATTATCATTATAACAGTCTTAAAAGTTTTACTTATCCCAGAGTCCGACTTCTTTCATACGCGTTTGAAAGTATTTTTCCAGAGCATTGGCACAACGGTAATATTCAGTGTCAGGACTATTATATAATCTACAGTTAGTGAAAATCCGTAACATGTCTGCTATAAATAATCTCTTTATTACATAGTATCCTGAATTCAAGCGATCTTGCATCGTCTTGAGATCTATAACACGAATAAATACATTTTATTATATTGGAGTTTCTTATATTCAGTTGGCTTTTTTCAAATAATGAGACCAGATAATCACATTTACAATATACAAGATTTTAAATAGTAAAATATATGAACATTTTTCTTAACTCACCCATAGGATATTTTATGTGGTCGTAGTAATCTGGTACATCATTTTTATCTACAGGTTTCAAAAAAGGCCACGCTGTGCTGTGTTTTTTCACACTATTCAGAACGCCATTTAATGTATTACATAGAGAATCTGGAACCTCTAAATTCGTGTCCGTTGATTCTGGACCTTGCATTCCTTTCGTTACACCTCTCGTTCTGGTTTGAGCGCAACTTTTCCATCCGGTTTCATGAATTCCTGGAATACACTCGATGGGGATTCCCCTTAAACCTTCCTTAAAACATGTTAAGCCGGGATGCACTTTCTGTATTTCTTGGTGTCTCTGATGAATCAGCTTTTTCACTATTTCCTTCTGTTTCCTGATAACTGCCGTAAATTCAGTATATACAATTTTTGGATTTAGCTCGCAATGCATTAATGTCGCTCCCACGTAATATTTAATGTACCCCTGATGCACCGATTTCGGCAGTTTTATATCTTTGCTAAATCCCTGTTTCTTAAAGTATCCAATAGCAAAATCATCCGCGAATGTAAGAAAATGCAGTATGTTGTTCTTAATGTGATAATCTTTCAACATATTCATTAAGTGCGTTCCGTAGCCTTTTACTTGCTCATGGCTTGTAACAGCGCAAAACACTATTTCTGTAAATCCTTGAGTTGGAAACATACAAAAACAAATCCCACCAATTGGGCGACCGTCCTTTATCAAGGCTAGCGTTTTATGCTTTCTGTAGGACAAAGAATATTATTGAATACATTTGTACATAAAAGTATTTAACATTGATACTAAATTGTCATTACTCACGGATCAAAAACAAGTTGAGTAATGTATTCTTTGGGCGTTCTTGGTAATTGATGACTGAATACATCTTGTAGCCCTATTAGCCAAAGCATAGTTTGCTTAGACACTGGCCGTGTCAAACTATTTCCGACTACATGAAATTCTATTATCTTTTTACTTTCTTCCATCTTAGCAGTTTCGTCCCGTGGCACGTTTGGTGGAAATACTGCATCAGAACCAGACATATAATTAGTGTCATTAATAGATGCAACAATTTCAGCAATGGTCTCATCTGGCAAATCCTCAAAAGTTTCTTCATTTTTTCGCCTCTTTGCCTCAAGGCGTCCTTCAGCATTAGGACGTTTTTCCTGAATTTTTTTAATTCCAGGACTAATATTTATTGTTGTAAAATTGTCTTTTTCATTAGGAGTGACAGTAACTTTTTCAAATTCTCCCGTTTTTCTTGCTTGATGAGCTTTTGATTCCAGGGCAGTTTGAAAGTGAGAAGGTGGAATTTGTTTAAATTCAGGATCCCAAATGGGAGAGTTGTCAGAATAAATTTCTACTTCTAACGTTGACAAAAACCTTGAATAAAATATGATAATTTAATTTGATATTTACAAGTTTTATATATATAAGAAATAAAAAAGAGATTTAAAACATACTTGGGAAAGTGTGTTAAAACTAAAACTCTTTTTTCCGGTGCAATTTTATCTCTTTCATTATTACACTTATCCATTAATTGTCTGCAAACTGATCTAAATACAGCTTGTAATAAAGTTTTCCCAAAAACCAAAGGAGTGTCATAATGTGGTAAGGAGTCACAAAATGCAGGCACATGACAAAAAACAAGCCAGCGGGTATAATTAATTTTATAAGCAGGAGCCTCATCTGTATTAATTGTTAACCGTCTGGCACTAGGTGCTTCAAAATTCCAAAAATTCAGGCAGTGTAAAAGCATCTTTGCCATGTCATACATAATCTGCCATTCTCTCGACGGCAAATGACTAAATTTATACAAAACAAAGTTCATTACTGCTTTCGCTATATTAGGTCTTTCAAAAGGTGGTTGCCCTAACGGGCCTTCCACGGTTGGCTTTGTCATAGACAAGATACAATTTCTCAACAATTTGTACAAATAAATATATACTTTCTTAGTATCAGGATCTACTTCCCTGTGCGTACATGCAAAAATATTGTCAGCATCGATAGCCATTCCCAATAATCGATTGATTTCCTCGTCAGACTGAACTGGTAAATGTTTGATATGATTTTCTAAAGGATGAGTACACATCTTGCATGGATCGAAAAAATTTATAACAGGCTGTTGTATCTCGCCCTTTGGTGATTTTATAATTGGTTGAGCATTTTTCCAGCCTGTACATTTACATTCCTCTACTTGACAAGCACTATAATTTGCAAGCTTCAACAGTTTTTTTTCTTGTGGCCAGTTGTATGTTTGCTGCTTGCGTTGATGTATCCTTTGGAGATTACTTGTGCGATTTACTTGAGTCTGCGGCTTAGCTGAATTTGCATCCTTGGTATTACTTTCTTGTTGCAGATTACTATTGGCAGATTGTCCAGTCTCTTCCGAGGAAACGGTTGCATGAGAATTGATGTCTTCTGATGCCATTCTACAAAAAATCATTATAATATTCATGTTATGGATTGAACAAGTTGTACTTGTGTAGGAATCAGTCGTATCGTATCAATCGTATAATCATAATAATTTTTTAGACAACTTACACGAACTTATACACACATTAAAAAGTTCCTTCTAAAGTACAAGGAAATTAAATCGTAATTTTATATGAATCGAATTAATTATACGTTTCTACTCTCAGTGACATTTATACTCAACTATTCAATAATGATATTGTGATTTAAATAAACAATTACGATATCCGCAGATCTTTTATGTCGTTATAAACTAGCATTCTCTACGATTCTCTACAATTTCTTGTGTTATTATTATATCGATATAGGACAATTTGACAGATTAGGTTAGGTTATATGAACTGCCTCCCCCCAGCTTCCTACACACCGTTACATTTATGCTTCATCAAGAACGTAGCCATATAACGCATGTCCACGCAATCGTGGCTAATTTTGTTTTTTGGAAATAATAATAATATACACCGGAAGATGATTGGTTATTGTGTGAACTTTAAAATATTCTTTCAATCTCTGCCACATGGATTTAAATCTTTATTTATGCCTGTGTGATTTAAATTCGCTCTAATATAAACGAATTTCCGTGAAATCTTTTTATTATATTAGATTTATATATGCAGTATCAAATTTTAAATTCAAAAATTTCACAAGCAAAGAAAAAATTTTGATGTAGTTATTTTTTTTAGCCAACTTTCCTAAGCTAAAGCGGTTACTGTACTAAACTAATAGAGGAAAAACAATGAACAACAAATTATTATAATTTTTTGGTCTTTTTTTATATTATAAGATACAAAAAATTCTATTTGTCCCATAGACCAATTTCTTTCATACGTGTCTGAAAGTATTTTTCTAGAGCATTGGCGCAACGATAATAATCGGTTTCAAGACTATTGTACAATCTACAATTTGTAAAAATTCGTGTCATGTCAGCAATAAATAATCTTCTAGTTACATAGTATTTAGACTTCAAACGATCTTCCATAGTCTTGAGATCTGCAATATAAAAAAATCATGTATCATTAGTTCCTGATTTATTATTAAGTTTTTCCATTTGAATATTTTTTTTAAGTTTATATTTAATATTTTATTATATATTAAAAACTATTTTGATTTTTATAATGTCTTATATCTTCTATGCTCACCCATTGGATATTTTATATGATCATAGTAGTCTGGAACCTCGTCCTTGTCTACAGGTTCCAGAAATGGCCAGGCTGAGATGTGATTCTTCACGCTATTCAAAACACTGTTTAAAGTGTTATAAAGAGATTCTGACATATCCATACAATCTATAAGTTCCGAACCTTGCGTTCCTTTGACCACACCTCTTGTTCTTGTCTGAGCGTAATTCTTCCATCCGGTTTCACGAATTCCTGGAATGGATTCGACAGGAATACTTTTTACACCATCTTTAAAGCATGTTAAACCCGGATGAATCTTTTGTATATCCTGTTGTCTTTGATAAATTAATTTTTTAACTATTTCTTTTTGTTTTCTTAATACTGCTGTAAATTCAGTATATACTATTTTAGCATTCAATTCACAGTGCATCAATGTTGCTCCTTCATAATCTTTGATGTATCCATGATACATCGGCTTCGGCAATTTTATATCTTTGCTAAATCCTTGCTTTTTAAAATATCCAATAGCAAACTCATCCGCAAACGTAAGAAAATGCAGTATGTTATTTTTGATGTGATAATCTTTTAGCATATTCATTAAATGTGTTCCATAGCCTTTTACTTGCTCTTGGCTCGTAACAGCGCAAAATACAATCTCAGTAAAACCCTGAGTAGGAAACATGCGAAAACAAATACCGCCGATTGGACGACCACTTTTTATCAGGGCTAATGTTTTATGTTTCCTGTGTGATAAGGAATAGATTATTACTAAATAAATTTTTACAATAAATTAACATATTATTTTTGGATAATACTCACGGATCAAAAACAAATTGAGATATATATTCTTTGGGCATTCTAACTAATTGATGACTGAATACATTATGCAATCCTATTAACCAAAGCATAGTTTGCTTAGATACTGGCTGTGTCAGACTATTTCCGACAACATGGAACTCTATGATCTTTCTGCTTTCTTCAATTTTAGCAGTCTCATCTCGTGGAACATCTGGAGGAAATACTGCATCAGGCCCATACATATAATTGGGATCATTAATAGTTGCAACAATTTCAGCAACAGTTTCATCTGGCAAATCTTCAAAAACTTCTTCATTTTTTCGTTTCTTTGCATCCGGTCGTCCTTCGAAATAAAAACGTTTTTCAGGAAGTCTTCTTATCCCAGGACTAATGTTTATCGTTGTATAATTATCTTTCTCGTTCGGTGTAATAATGACTTTTTCAAATTCTCCTGTCTTTCTTGCTTGTGCTTTTGATTCTAAGGCAGCTTGCACATGAGACGGTGGTGCTTGTTTAAATTCAGGATCCCACATAGGTGAACTATCAGAATAAATCTCAGCTTCTAGAGCTGAAAGAAACCTTAATACAAAGAATTATGTAATTTTTGTTATAATTAAAAATGAATATAAGGAGATAAAACTTAATACATACTTAGGAAAATGCGTTAAAACTATAATTCTCTTCTCCGGTGTTATTTTGTCTCTTTCATTATGACACTTATTCATTAATTCTCTACAAAGTGGTTTGAATACGGCTTGCAATAGAGTTTTTCCAAAAACTAAAGGAGTATCATGATGTGGTAAAGAGTCACAAAATGCAGGAACGTGGCAAAAAACTAACCAGCGGGTATAATTAATTTTGTAAGCAGGAGCTTCATCCGCATTAATTGTTGCTTGTCTGGCACTGGGCGCTTCAAAATTCCAAAAATTCAGGCAGTGTAAAAACATCTTTGCCATATCACACATAATTTGCCAATCTGCCGGTGGTAAATGATTAAATTTATATAAAACAAAATTCATTACAGCTTTTGCCATGTTAGGTCTTTCGAATGGCGGCTGTCCTAATGGACCTTCTATAGCTGGCTTTGTCATAGACAAGATACAATTCCTCAATAATTTATATAAATAAAAATAAACCTTCTTAGTATCGGGATCTACTTCCCTATGTGTACATGTTAAAATATTATCTGCATCTATAGCCATTCCCAGTAATCTGTTAATTTCATCATCAGATTGAACTGGTAAATGTTTGATGTGATTTTCCAAAGGATGAATACACATCTTACATGGATCCGAAAAACTTATAAGAGGCTGCTGTATTTCACCTTTTGATGATTTTATAATTGGTTGTGCATTTTTCCAGCCTGTACATTTACAATCCTGTGTTTGACAAGCACTATAATTCGCAAGCTTTAACAATTTCTTTTCTTGTGGCCAGTTGTAAGTCTGCTGCTTGCGTTGTTGTATCCTTTGGAGATTACTCGTTGGATTTCCTTGAGTCTGTGGTTTACTTGAGTTTACATCCTTATTATTACTTTCCTGTGATATACTAGTAATAGACTGTCCAGTCTCTTCTGAAGCATTTAATATCGTATGAGAATTAATGTCCTCGGATGCCATCCTTAAAAATATGATTGTTATATATTAAGAATTATAGTTATATATAAGTCATTCTCTAGCCGTAACAATAATCACCATAATTTTTAAAAGCAGAATAATATATATACTTATTAACTTACATAAATTTCTGTTATAATATAAAGAAAATAAATTGCAATTTGACAGGAATCAAGTTTTCATTCTCAATTCTGTTGTTGGCTTACGTATTGAATAATAAATATCCTATAATATTTTGAATTAAATGTTCGTTTACGATGTTTGTAAGTTATATATATATATATTTGTATTTTTTTATTATTACAGCCACATTTTTTGTTTGTTAGTATCGTTGATTTAAAGCATAATGCTCCAACCGGGATTAGGTTAGGTTATGTATGTATACACTAGGTCTGTTCTTTTTCCATCTCAAGTTGGATTCTGAACTGGTGTTTAGAACAAGTTAAAGTTATAGACAGAGAGAAGAGACAGTTACAGTTTATTTCAATCTAACTTATTGCACTAGTTCAGGAAACAAATTCTTCTTGGAGAGGACGTTTTGGTTTGGAATATACTCCAAAACTAATTCAAAATTCTTCAAAAAAGAACAGACCTAGTGTATTGAATCAGTGTAATGTGTGTACGCACATACGTATGTATATATATTTTTACGCATCTAACACTCCAAATTTCGAACTGCTTGTAAGTGCTTGTAAGTCTAAAGAAATTCGCGTATTGGCACATTAGAAAGTGTTACTGCTCTCAAGAGGAAACATAATATAAAAAAAAAAAGATAGAAATCGCTAAGTATTAAGAGAAGAAAATTACAGAATAGTAAAACAGTTCGTTTTCACGTTAATTTAGGTTAGGAATTCATAGCACAGTTCAGAGCATAGTTTTATTTCACATTACACAAAAAAATGGCAGAGAATTTCGGAAAGGAAACCTCACCGATTTATAACGAGGAGACAAAGACTGCAGGACAACCATTATCAGATTTCTTGATGCAATTGGAGGATTATACACCTACGGTATCTATCTTCTTTATAATATAAATTTTTCTAAAAAAAATTTTATTTGTACTTGAGCAATTAATTATGTTTGTTATTTTACAATGTACATTAGGTACCTGATGCCATCACTGAACATTACTTACACACGGCTGGTTTCAACGCTATAGATCCTAGGATGTAAGTACAATCACAATATTGTGTTTAAATCATCCTATAGTTACAAAAGTTTCGTTGACTAAACATATAATATTATTTAGTAAATTTATCAAATAATGTTACATATTGTTATACGACTTCTTATTATTTTAGAGTACGCTTGGTGTCATTAGCAGCACAAAAGTTTATCTCAGAAATTGCCAACGATGCGCTGCAACATTGTAAAACACGTGGTGCCAATCAGAATACAAAAACAAAAGGAAAAGACCGACGTTATACTCTGACTATGGAAGATCTGACACCGGCAGTTGCGGAATATGGTATAATAGTGAAGAAACCACATTATTTCGTTTAATTGAATAAACTGTGCAATTTGATGTGTTTACATCAGATCAGTATGATTAATAATAGGTAATTGTATTTTCGTGCAAGTTTTTCATCAGGAATCAATATTAGCATACATACATATAAAAAAAAATTATTGTCAAAAATTCATGTCCACATATATATTAAATTAATAGTTAAAATATAGATTTATAGTTCTATCTCATTAACAACGATGCATTATTGTATGAATAATATCTCTATCTACTAGCGATTAACTTCAATTCAGTTTAATTTACTTTTTATCTAGTTACTCTTTTTAATTCTATATATATAT
>Ga0157363_1000556_pt1 | contig 28820 bp, 30 predicted proteins | sample AttsexASBM1_FD_111477 | JGI IMG/M metagenome (GOLD analysis project Ga0157363, IMG submission 111477) | Fungus gardens microbial communities from leaf cutter ant in Ribeirão Preto, State of São Paulo, Brazil - Atta sexdens ASBM1 | ecosystem: Host-associated > Fungi > Mycelium > Unclassified ... | reverse complement strand
TCAGTCCCGCCGCCATTTGCGGCAACAGCCCGGCAGGCAAGGTCTCGGTGATGATGCAAATAAAGCCCGTCATCGCCAGCGCCAGCAGAGCCGATATCGGCAGGCGTTCTGTCGCAGTATCTTGCCCGTTGAGTACGAGTTCTTTTTCCATAATTCCTTCTGAAGTCATTTATGTATCGTTTGGTATATATATGGCCGTGCAATATCGCCTTGTTGAAGTTAAACAGAGCGATCTGGATTAATATAGCGATCGGTACACTAGTCAGGCAGATTCGCTTTGTCAACGAGATATGTATCGTTTAGTATAGTAATCCACTGCACGCATTAAACAGGAGGAAGCGATGGCGACGATGGGACGCCCGAGAACATTTGATCGAGACCAGGCGATCGAACAGGCGATGTATCTGTTTTGGCAGCAGGGCTACGAATCGACTTCGCTTACCCAGCTCAAAGCCAGCATCAACAACGGCATTTCCGCACCCAGTTTTTATGCCGCGTTCGGTTCGAAAGAGGCACTGTTCCGTGAGTGCGTGCAGCGCTATCTCGCGACCTTTGGTCAGGTAACGGAATTCCTGTGGGATACCCGCCTGACGGGGCGCGAAGCCGTGGAAACCTCGTTGCGCCGATCCGCGCAGATGCAGTGCGAACCAGGCCATCCCACCGGATGTATGGTGGGGCTTGGTGCCATGAGCGCCACCTCCGCCGAACATGCCGCCGTGACCGAACCGCTGACACGCTCGCGCAATCGTACCCGAGCCGGAATCGCCGCCGCGATAGAGCGTGCCGTTGCCGCAGGCGAGTTGCGGCCGGACGTTGATGTCAGTGCGCTGGCGGCATCTTTCAGCACTTTTATGTTTGGTTTATCGATTCAGGCACGCGACGGCGCCAGCATTGAGGAACTTAACAAGGCAATTTCGCAGATGATGTGGATGTGGGATGCGAATAAGCGAATCGCCTCCGGTTAAACTTGCAGTCAGCACGTTAAACCGGAAGCGTTTATCTGCCAATTACTTTTGTTGCTGCTGTTTGGCTTCAGCTTCTTTTTGCTTCTTACTGGCCATGTGATGACCCACGACACAGCCCCCTACCGCGCCCATCACGGCATGGTGCGCAACATGCCCCGCTGCGGCACCAATCATCGCGCCTTTCAGGCATCCTTGCGCTTCCGCCTGAGCGCTGACGGCTAAAAACAGGCCTAAAGTGATAACCAGCTTTGACAGATTTTTCATACAACTGTGGTTCCGTAAAGGGATGAAGCTGAGTACGTTACCGATAAATTTGTTTGAATTCGTGCACTATTCGCTGAGGCACACCACTGATTGCGGGCTGTTGATGAATGGTTGTTGATTGGGTGCTGCAATGGGATTTCGTCAATCACCCATTCATCAACCACACACGGCACATCGTCATGCTGTTCAATGCCTGGAAGGGCTCTGATTAAGACTGTGAGTGCTGCTACAGCAGATGATAGCGCCGCGCGAAGTCAATGAGTTCCACTAATGAGGTGATGTTCAGCTTTATTTTGAGGCGATGTTTATAGGTGCTGACGGTTTTTTCACTGAGCGACAGTTGCGCGCCAATCTGTTTATTGCCCATGCCTTTTGCCAGCAAAATCAACACCGTCATTTCGCGCGCGGAGAGCATGCGTAAGCGTTGCTCATCATTGGCGCCATAGCGACGATGGGCTGCCGTCGGAAAATCCTGCGCTGGGGCGAAACTGTAGCCGCGCATTACCATGCGCACCGCCTCTTTGAATTCGCTGAGTTGATCCGAGGCGATGACATAGCCATCGGCGCCCGCGTCCAGACAACGCTGCGCGAAGTGCCCACTGTGCGGTGTCGCTATCACCAAAATTTTCATGGCACCACTGAGTGCGCGAAATGCGGACAGCAGCGTTAATCCTTCGATGTTGTTGATGAGATTGACCACCAGCAAGTCCGGACACAGTCGTTGAACCTGATCCAGCGCTTCAACCACAGGCAAGCAGTCAGCTAAGACGGCGATGCCGCTATTTTTCAGCGCCATCACGCGTTCGCGGCAGTGGTCTGGGTGGTCATCGATCATAATGGCGGTTTTCATGGCGTACTGATGTTCCTTTCAGAGGGTGAATAAACGTCCTTGCATGCTTATCACCTTAGCCCGCGAATGCTGCATCGGCTGTAGGAGAGTACTTATCTGTTGAGCAAAATTCCGGCGACAAGATGCCGCCAGATATCTGTGATTACCAGCTCCAGCGCACACCGAAAGCCGCATTCTAAGGGCTGTTCATATGCCGTGCTTTGCTGGTCGCTGCTTCGGTATAAAGCTGTAGATCAGGTTGAAGCTGAGCAGGCATCCGCCATGTCATCTCTGCGCGCGTACCGGCCAGATCATTGCTGAAACGCTGATCGTTAAGGGTCATGCGATTGTTGTTTTCCAGCTCCTGAATCGCTGATAACCGTACCCACGGCGTTAACTGCGCCCCCTGGGATAAGGTCAGTGACTTGCCCACGACGCCGTGCAGCGCAACTTGTTGCGAGCGAGCCGAACCGCTACGGGCAGCCAAACTATCACTCTTCGTCCACAGCGTGCTCAACTGTGCCGACGCCTCAACGAACCCGCCACCGCTGCCATCAATACTGAAGCTGTCTAAACCGGTCATCGTACCTGCAAGCGAGGAACCACTGTTCAATGCCAGTGCGATGCGGCTGGTGGTGTCAGTGCGGTTGTTACCGGTGAGTACCGAGTCATGGCTGGCGGTGACTGCGGCTAAGGCATTGCTGTTGCCCTGTAATACATTGCCACTGCTTTGACATACGCACTTGATTCTCACCTTTGTTTTGCGGCGGTACACCTTTAAAGGTGACGCGCCCAAGGTGTTCATAAGGTGTATACTTCCTGATTGACGTAAAACCATCCAGTCTCTGCTGAATGGAATAAAAAATTGAATGTTAGAAAAGATGGTCGCGGTATTTAAACAATTCTAAATCGGTGGTCAGCCCCAGTTTTTTCATCCCCGATTGCTTGTGCCCGCTGATGGTTTTACGGCTGCGTTTTAATTTTTCTGCGATCTCAATTACCTGCATGCCATCAAGGAAACAACGGATCACTTCCACTTCACGCGGCGATAACAGCGTATCCAGTCGCGAAAGCTTCTCGCCGTTGGCGTGATACAGCGGCCCATCTAATACCGCGCCATCGCGCTTTCGCACCGGTATTTTGCTTAATTCACTTTCAATGTTATCTGGAATAAAGCGCAGCCCTCTGTCAATCACACGGATGGCTTCAAAATACGTCTGCGCCTCTTCACGTTTAGAAATATAGCCTTTGATTCCACTCATAAAGGCGGCACGTATTACCGCCAGGCTTTCCATGGAGGACGAGAGTAAAATCTTTAATGTTGGATGGCGTGATAAGATCTGTTTTATTAACGACAAACCATCAAGCTCATCGCCACCCAAAATATAATCCAGCACCAGCACATCAGCAGCGTTCTTTTGCAACCATGATAAGAGTTCGTGGCTATGGGAAAAGCTGCCGGTGATCTGCATATCGGGATAGTGGCTGGCTGCCATTTCCAGTGATAATCGAATCATCGGGTGGTCATCCAGTAATACTACCGTTATTTTTTCACCCGCGTAACGAATCATCAATGTCAACCTCATCAGTCAGCCAGAATAAACAACAAAATACGTTTTATTGCGTGCTGATCGAAACGCAAGGTGAGACCATTCTGAGTCAACAGTTACTGATTAAACGGTAGGGATTTACTTACACAGCCATGGCAAATAGTAGTGCCATCAAACTTCTCTGACAGGCGTTACATCAGGGTGACATCGACATGCTGGCCATCTGGCGTCCCGCTCTGGAGAACAACCGTACCGTTGCCGCCTCCTTGCCCTAGCTGCGCGGTCAGGCCGTGGTGTTACATTCCGATCAGCCTCTACTTCAGCAAACGGAAATTGAGAACGGGTTATTGGCGTTAATGCAGGACAAACAGCATCAATGGGCCCCCTATGGTGCCTCACCAAATAGTTTTTTGGATTGTTACCATGCAGTACAGCGACTGGCTACCGCTAAACGTCAAACGGCATCCGCTTATTTGAAACAGCTTGTGGGAATCAGCGTATTAGAAGAGAAAAGTTATGGGCGCGAGAAGCTGTACATGAATACACGCCTGTTGCAGGAACTGAATCAATAAATGAAAAGGGATTGAGTGCTTCATTATGCCGCCCTCAATCCCCAAAACGCTATTCATCAACTGCGAGAGTTAACTCTACTCTGTCTGGGGCGCTCCATGTACACAGATCACAACCTCAGTTGCCCACCCAAAATGGCATCCGCTTCCTGAAGTGACACATCCAGTCCCGCTGAAGGTGTAAATGTCAGCTCGCCAAAAATGACCTCACCATTGAGAAGATAGAAATCAGCGCGCACAAATTTAAAATCCGTCGCCAGTTTCATTGCATACTGCTTCATTTTCACAAAGCCATCAGGCATCTCTGGCAGGTCATACTTATTAATCAACTTCACCGTATCCTCAAAGGGTAGCGGATTCCAGTTCATGTCAAAGTAATAGAATTTAGGTGTGCCTTTTTCACGGCCGACACAAACCATGACCGCGTAGGGTTTACCGTTAAAGCAGTAAAACTTATAGTCGTCTGGAAAACCACCGCGTTCATTCTCGATGAATTTTTCACAGAGAATCTTTCTCTCGATCTTGCGGTATTGAGGCTCAATAAAATGTGATGAGAAATCCTCACTCAACCACTTACTCAGCTGCCTGTTGGTTTTTTCAACATCCAATGAGGATTTATCACTACAAATGATGTTGTAGCCTGCGCCGTGGTTGCACTTCAGGGCAAATCTTTCCGGTAATGCAGCATAGTCAATATCCTGCGGATTATCGTAGACGCCATAAAGCTCATTGAGAATTTCACCGCAGCCTTTGGATATAATATATTCTCTGACCTTGAATTTATCTGCACACTGCGTGTAAATCTCATTATTGAACTCATTAAACTTAAGCCACTGAATTTTTTCATTGAAATTCGTGGGGTTTGATAAGTTAAGTTTTTTCTTGAATTTTATATAGTAGTGAGCTTTAGCACAGAATTCTGGTGAAATATTAGCGCTAATTTTCAGAGCTGACTTAACTGTGTGTTTAATCATTCTCATTGAAATTATCTCATTTTGAAAATGTTGAGGTGCATTTTGATGATTGTTTTATTCTTGAAAAAGTAATTCAGTAACGTACAAGACAAAATTTCGACAATCAAAAAACAGTATGCAGCGCCATTAATCCCGAAGGTGCGAATCATTAGCCAGGAGAATGGCACGGTTAATACACAACATAAAAACATCTTCTTAGCCAGATAGTTGTATCCGGACTCTTTGATCATATACCGGTAGCAGATGGTTCCCAGTGACGAGAACATCGTGCCAATAATGATGATGGGTATAATTTCGGCAGATCCCATATACTTATTGCCATAAAGCAAATGGATAAAGTCATCACCAAACAGATAGAACCCACCTAGCACAATAAGAGACAGCAAGATAACAATCCTATTGATTTTACTTAGCAATTCATCTACAGTAGGTTGATTCTTTTCATTGTAAATCTTTGAGAAGAAACTCGTTATTAATGCCAATACGATAAATGACCAGGCACCTCCTATGGTTAACGCAACGCTATAGATTCCCAGATTTGAGTAAGAGATCATTTTAGCCAGAAAAATACTCGAAATCTGCGTGTAGATATCCGCTGATATGCTCGACAGAATTAAGGCCCCGCCGGTATACAACATATGACGGTTATACATCACAGCACCTTTACTACTTTCATTGACTGCTGTGGTCTGCCTAAAGTACACAAGGCGCATGACGTAAGGGACCAGAGGGATAATGATGATAGGTATCGTGAAATAGTAAATCGGCAGTTCAAAGTGTGATATGTAGAATCTGGCCATCAGTGCCAAAGACAATCCGATGACATTGGTAATCGTATTGATCTTTGATTTTAATTGAGTGTTGTTATAGATCGAAAAGAAGTCCATCACGATGTAATACGTAGCGATGCAGTTGGCCACGCCAAAGATAAAGACCGTGAGATCCGTAAAGAAGTAGAGATACGTGAGTACTGCACTTGAAGAGATGAGAAAGAAAAAACGTCTCTGATTCTGCGTATGCATCGCTAAAGAGATACCTGAACGGACTCTCTCACTCATGCGTTTAAAAATAATATTCTGACCACCAAACCATGACAACGTCTGTACAAAGATAAACAGCGAGGTGGCGATGTTTATCTTGCCAAAGTTATCCGGGCCAATGTATTTAGCCATTAACGAATTGATATATATCAGCCCGATGATATTGACTGACTTCTCCAGCATGATCCATATCGCGTTAGAATACATGTCACGTCTCACATACACTTATGTTGAGTTGCAGTTGTTTATGCTTGATTGATGTTCTACGCTCAAAAGCAACGGGGTTTATATGCATTACTGGTATATTTATTTGTCAAAAGGTTATATAGTCAAATAACCTTCACATTACTTCTTTACTTTTCGCTTTCATTTTAATAGGTCGATACTGTGACTGTTTACACAAAAATAGTGAAGGGTTTTCTGTTCGAATCAGATTAATAGCAGTCATTTATAAAAATTAGTGCCAGACATTAATAAAGCGTTGTATTGAGGGAATTAATTAAATAGGAGAGTAATAATCAGAAAGATAGGGGAATTAACTCACGGTTTTGAGCCGACGTGCGCGCCTTACATGCCGCATAGCAGGTTTGAGTGATATGCCGATATAACCCTCTTACATAAAGAGTTCTGAGCATTCCGGCTGAATAATCCCAATTACACGACCACCCTCTTCTTCATGACTGTGCCTCGTACCACTGCCAGCAATATCCCTCCTACAATCAGCAGCGTGCCGATCACTTTGCTGTGATCCAGCGATTCATGCAGAATTGCTACGCCCATCAGTAATGCCAGCGCCGGGCTGAGCAGTGACCAAGGCAGAATCTGGCTGGCGGGATAGCGTTTCAGCAGGCCGTACCACAATGAATAAGCGAGGATGGACGAACCCAGCGCGCTGTAGATGACCCCGAGCCAACCGCGCCAACCCGCTGCGAGTAGCAAAGTGAACTGCTGCTGCTCGGTGAGTAGCGAACTCACCCCCACCAATGGAATGGCAAACAGTGACAGCCAGCCCGTCATCGCCAGCGGTGCAATCGGCGGCAAACGCTTGATCAGCACCGTGCTGCATGCCCAACCACAGGCGCTCATCAATAACCACATAATGCTTTGCCAGTGCGACAGCGCCGGACTGCCCGCAAGAATCATCACGCCCAAAAACGCCACCACTACGCCGCCGATTTGCTGATAGCGCAGCCGCTCTTTGAGCCAGAATGCTGCCAGCAGCATGGCGATCGGCGTGCCCATCTGGATAAACACGGCGGTGGTGCCCGCATCGGTGGTTTGCATGCCAATCACCATTAACCCGAAATGCACAAAGCCAAAGGTGAATCCCAGCAGCATCATGCCAGGTAGCTGACGCCACTTCAGGCGACGAAACGGCAGCAGCAGGGCCGCCACCAGCACAAAACGCAGCGTCAGCATGAAAAGCGGCGGCAGTTCCATCAGGCCAAACTTCATGGCGATAACGTTAAAAGCCCAGCCGTTGACCACCAGTAGCAGGATTAACAGGTCGCGCAGCGGAATGGGTTTCACGCACGTAGCCGGGTTGGCGTTTGCAGATGATAATCGTGCTCCTGCTGGAATCGACGCGCGAAAGCGAGCAGTTTGCGCTCAGCGCCATCACGTCCGATGAGCTGCATGCCAATGGGCATCCCTGCATGATCAAACCCGGCAGGCAGACTGATAGCGGGCAGTGCTGACAGGCTTGCCAGCGCGTTGTAACGCATGTTGCCGGTCAACACGCTCTCTTCGCGGTCTCCCATTTGAATCGCTTCCAGTCCTTTATGCGGTGCGGTAAATGGCAGCGTCGGCACCAGAATCACATCCACCTGATTCAAATGCTGCAACAACTGCTGGCGTAAACCGGTGCGGAAACGTTGTGCCTGCAGATACTCCACTGCGGTAATGGCGAGTCCCGCTTGCAGCAGATTACGCACATCCGCACCGTATTCTTGCGGACGGTCAGCAAGCCAGGCGGCGTGCAGTGAAGCCGGTTCCGCAAGGTTGATCAGCACCAGCGCATTCACCGCCTGCTCAAGCCCGGTCAAACTCAGCGTCTGGCAGCATGCACCTGCTGCGCTAAACCACTGCACCATTTGATCATAGGCAGTCGCGACATCAGGCTGTACCTGCTGATGCACATCCGGCAGTAAGCCAATACGCAATCCGGCCAGTTCCGGTAATGCTGTCAGCGGCTGTGTTTTGCCGTCGAGCACATTAAACAGCACTTCACACTCTTCGGCATAACGAGCCAGCGGCCCGACAGTATCAAGACTGGTGGCGAGGGGAAAAATGCCCTCCGTGGAGAGTCGCCCCACGCCCGGGCGCAGACCGGTGATCCCGTTCATCGACGCCGGTAAACGGATCGATCCCCCGGTATCGGTGCCCAACGTTGCCAGCGCACTGCGCACCGAGGCGGCGACACCCGAACCGCCGCTGGAACCGGCAGGAATGCGGGCATCATCCCAGGGATTGCTGCTGGCACCGTAGTGCGGATTATTGGTGGTGCCGCCCCAGGCGAACTCATGCATATTGGTGCTGCCGATGAGTAACGCGCCCGCCTGCTTCAGACGTTGCACCACCACCGCATCACGCTGGGCGATATTGCCGCTGAGTATCTGACTGCCCGCGTGCATCTCCTCACCGGCCAAATCGATATTGGCTTTGATGGCAATCGGCATGCCATGCAGTGGGCCCAGATCGTAACCCTGTTCCAGTAAGCGTTGGCTGGCTTTAGCCGTCTGGCGTACCTGAGACACATAAACTTCATTGAACGCATTGAGATCGCGTGTGATTTCCTCACGCGCCAGACAGGCTTCAACCAGTTCTGGCACGCTGGTCTGCCGCATGCGCAACTGTTGTGCCAACGTCAGCATCGAGACATCGATCAACTCACTCATGGGGCAACTCCAGCGGCGGCTGCAAAGCGGAAACCCAGGCGTTTGCCGGCAGCAGCGTTGGCGCGAAATGTTGCGCAGCAAAGGCGCTAACGCCCGCCGCACGCGCTTCACAATCGGTAAGCAGATGTTCCAGCTCAACCGCATCAGCCGCGCAATGGCGCTGTATCAATGCCAGTCGAAGTGTCAGTGCATCCATAATCATTCCTCTTTTATTGCGGGCGCACAGCGGTGCGCCCATCACTTTTCGAAGGTAGGTGAGGACTTACTTATCACCCATCGCATCGACCGCTTCTTTGGCCTTAGTCGCCAGCGTCGTGTTCACGTTGTTCTGATATGACGTGGCTTCAGAGGGATAGGCTTTGATGTTTTTGGCATACAGCGCGATGTTCATGTTGTTATCCCAGGCCTTCTGCGACACCAGCACGTTCTCCGGATAGCCTTTGGCATCGATTTCACGCTGCACTGCGGTTTTCACCACCTCCTCGGGCAACGCGGGGAAGTATTTACGTGCAATGGTCACCGACTCAGCCGGATGCTTGTAGATAAAGCGTGAGGCCTGTTCAAAGGCGGTCACGACGGCCTGCGCGGCCTGTGGATTCTTATCAATATATTGTTGTGTGGTCGTCAGGCTAGAGAAGGCAAACGGATACCAGGATTGCGCGGCTGAGAACGAGTAAGCCACATGCAAGCCGTTTTGCTTTTCGGCCATGGTGACCTGTGGCTCCGCCGCTAACGCGTAATCTGCACGACCTGCCGCCACCGCCGGGATCTCATTGCCAATCGCCACATGCACCAGCTTCACGTCTTTGAGGTTATTCTGTTTGATCAGATAACTCATAAACGCCCAGGTGGTATCAGGTTGCGGGCTGGTCACCACACGTTTGCCCGCGAGCAGTGACAAATTGTCCTGCAAAGAAGCCGCTTCTTTGCCGAAGATGAAGATGGTTGGCGCGTTCTGTACCCCGGCTACCACCACCCCTTTGCCGCCGTTTTCACGGGTTTTCGGCACAAACACCGGATCCTGAATCGAGAAATCTGCAGAGCCGCCAATCACCGCCGCCCAGGATTGCGCCCCGCCGCCACCGGTGCTGATTTTCACATCAACGCCCTGCTGTTTAAAAAAGCCCTGCTCTTGTGCCACATACAACGGCAGATAGAGCAGCGATTGAAACGCCTGGTTGATGCGCACTGGCGTGTCAGCCGCGTGCGCACTCACCAGAGAAGCCAGACAAACTGCGGCAGAGATCGTAGCTAAACGGAATTTTTTCATGATTATTTCCTGTCCCAGGAGAGAATGAGGCGTTCAATAAATGCCACCAGCGCGTTGAAACACAGCATCATCAGCATGACCAGCACGATGCCAGCCAGCACAATGTTCATACCGAAATTGGAACTCCCCAGCAGGATCATGTGACCCACGCCGCTATCCGAAGAGATGTATTCACCGACGATGGCACCGACCAGCGCGAAGCCAACGTTAAGCCTTAAGCCTGACAGCACCCACAACATCGCGGATGGCACCACCAGCTTGAAGAAAATGGTGCCGCGTCCGGCATTGAAGGATCGCAGGAGGTTGATGAGATCGGGATCGGTGCGCATCGCGCCTTTATATGAGGTGGTCAGTGACACCACCACGCAGGAAAACGCCACAATCACCACTTTGGAAAGCATCTCCGTGCCGAACCAGATGATGGTCATCGGCGCAATCGCCAGCACCGGAATTGAGCCAATCGCGGCGATAAACGGCGCGGCAAGGTCAGAGATAAAGCGCGAGTACCACAGCAGCAACCCCAGGACAGAGCCGCCAATCGCGCCCACGGCAAACCCCACCAGGGTTTCAACGGCGGTGACGCGCACATCAGTCACCATTTCACCGGACTGAAAGCGCTGGACCAGCACCTCCCATACCTGCGAGGGGCTGGAGAACAGGAAGGCGTTGATGTTGCCACTGCGCACACCGAGTTCCCACCCTCCCAACAGCAGCACCACAATCGCCACCTGTAAGAACAGCAGCGTGTAGCGGCGTGCGTTAGCTGAGCGGAAAAAGGTTTCTCGCGAACTGCGATTTGCCGTCGCCGCAACCGTAGGGCGTGTAGACACTGAGTTCATTGTCATGTCGTCCTCTCGTTAGTTAACCGGCTCAGGCTGAATGCCGATGCTGCGCCAGATATGTTCGTAATACTCATTGAAACGCGGTGACAAGCGGCGTTCGGGAATCGACAGGCTATCCGTGCCGAGATCGACCTCAATCTCCTGCACAATTTCACCTGGTCGCGCTTTCATCACGTAAACGCGATCAGATAGCGTGACCGCCTCTTCGATGTCATGCGTAATGAAGATCACCGTCTTGTGCTGCTCTTTCACCACGCTCAGTAATTCACTTTCCAGCGAGATTTTGAGCGGGTAGTCCAGCGCCTTATAAGCCTCATCCATCAGGATGATTTCCGGGTTGGTGACCATGGTGCGCATCAATGCCACACGCTGTTTCATGCCGCCGGAAAGCTGCGACGGATACTTCTGCTCGTAACCGGTCATTTTGTAGAGTTCGAACAGTTCACGCGCTTTGGCTCGCGCCTGTGCTTTGGGCATGCCGCGCACTTCCAGACCGAGGATCACGTTGTCGATCACCGTACGCCACGGGAACAGCAGGTCTTTTTGCAGCACATAACCGAGTTCCGGTGACGGCGTGCCGGTGGTTTCGCGATTCTTCAGCAATATGCTGCCGCTGTCGGGCATTAGCAGCCCGGTGATGATGTTGAACAGCGTCGATTTGCCGCAGCCGCTGGGCCCGACAAAAGAGACGAATTCATTGCGATTGGCATGGAAGTTGAGGTTGCGCAGCACCGTCACCTCTCCCTCCGGCGTGGGATAGCTTTTGTGGATGCCAGCGGCTTCCAGAACTTTACTCATGGTTTTCCCCCAAAGGTCGCGCGTGGCGATTGTGAACCGTCAACGGCGAAGGCGGGGCCTGCACCGGAACGTAATCTTTCAGGAAGTGATAGCCGAGATAGTCGCTGCTGCGGGCGCGCAGGATGGCGGACTGCACCTCGACGCGGGCAATCGCCATGCCTTCCGTGGTGCCACTGTCGGCCACGATATTTCCCAGCGGATCGATAATGCGGCTGTGGCCGTGATAGTGAAGATTGCCGTGCTGGCCGCACAGATTGGATTCGATCATCCAGCATTGATTTTCCAGTGCGCGCACACGGCCAAACAGCGTGTAGCTATCCACCATCGGATCGGCATCGCCTGCACTGCCGTCTCCGGCATAGCCCCATGCGGTGGGCATGATCATGATGTCCGCGCCTTTCAGCGCCAGCTCGCGAGTGCTTTCCGGGAAAACTTTGTCGTAGCAGATCAACATACCAATACGACCAATTGGCGTGCTGAACACCGGAAAATCGCTGCCGGGATAGTAGACGTGCTTCTCATCGCCCGGCTGATGCACTTTGCGATACACGCCGATCAAACCCTCTGGCCCTAACAGCACCGCGCTGTTAAACAATATTTCGGCCCGTTCAGGATGGCGTTCGGTCATGCCAAAAACCACATGCAAGCCCAGTTGCCTGGCAAGCATCTGTATAGCCTGCACGCTTTCGCCTTCAGTCACCACTTCGGCTTGCGCCATTTGCCAGGCCACTGCTTCACCGTTCCAGTTGAGCGTATCCGGCAGATAACCCTGCAAAACCTGCTCAGGGAACACCACCAGATCGGCGCCCTCCTGTGCCGCCTGTTCCATCCAACTCAGCAGGTTATTGAGGTTGCGGGTTTTGTCGTAAAACGCGGGCAGAGTGACGCTAGCGATGGTGGTTATGTTCATAGCAGCTCCCAGAAGTTTTCTTTTAAACTGCTACTCTGCTCACATTTAGACCAATACAATTTTCTTATGTGATAATTTTTATCATATGTGAGAAATTAACTTTCCAGTTCACTAAGCAGAAGAATCATTGCCAATGAAAACCACCCGACAGCATGAAGCCTCCGGGCTGGGCGCCGCCTTGACCGGTGAACAAGATTTTGGCCTGCGCATCAAGACGATACGTCAGGCGCGAGAATTGACGCTGGAGCAGGTCGCCGAGTTGAGTGGCGTGTCGATTTCGACACTTTCGAAGATTGAAAAAGGCCAGGTGTCCGCTTCATTCGATACCATTGCCAAGATTGCCAGCGCGTTTGATTACTCTCTGGCCGAACTGTTCGCCGAAGAGTTGCCCCTGCCTTCGGTGGCGAGCACCGCCATTCAGGGCCGCCGCACTTACACACTGGCCGGTAAAGGATTGGCCTTTACCAACCCCTATTTTCGTTATGAAGTGCATGCCGCTGAACTGCTGGTGAAAGGGATGATTCCGGTGGTAATGGGGATTGAGACCCGCGAATTGCCGCCGCCGGAAGCCTGGTCTCAACATGCCGGTGAAGAGTTCATTTATGTTTTGTCAGGCGAAGTGATGTTGCATACGCAGCTCTATGCACCGCTGCGGCTGGCACAAGGTGACAGCGCTTACATCGACAGTACGATGCGCCATACCTTTGTACGGCTAAGTGATGAAGCCGCCAGCCTGATCTCTATTTGTCAGACTGAAACGCTGGATATTGAGGATTTGACGCGCGGTGGCTGATCAGAGTCTTCCCGCCACGCCAGCAAACACAGTAAACTGACCGCCGATTACCCCACAAAAGGAACTTCAGCTATGGCACGGGAACACCACTATCAGGTCACGGTCCGCTGGACCGGCAATCTCGGCACCGGCACCTCCTCTTACACCGCTTACGATCGTAACAGTGAGATGCTGGCAGACGGCAAACCCATGATGCCTTTGAGCGCCGATCCGGCATTTCGTGGCGATGCCACGCGCTGGAATCCTGAAGAGTTATTGCTGGCTTCGGCCTCCGCCTGTCACCAACTGTGGTATTTGCACCTGTGCGCGGACGCGGGAATTGTGGTGGAAGCTTATGAGGATGCCGCGGAAGGCACCATGGTGGAAGGCGCTCGGGGTCGTTTTACGCAAATCACGCTGAAACCGCGCATTACGCTGCGCGATCCGGCAGATGCGGATCGCGCGCGTGAGTTACATCATCAGGCACATGAGGCCTGTTATGTGGCCAATTCACTCAACTTCCCGGTGAATTGCGAACCGACGTTTGCCTGATCAGGCGGCGCCGGCCAACGGCGGTTGCGGCGGTTCCCATAGCCGCACGCCGTTACGTCCGGCGCGTTTCACCTCGTATAACGCTTCATCTGCGTGGCGCAGCCAGTGACGTAATGACTCCGCATTGGATGCCGAGGCAATGCCAATACTCACCGAGCAGCGAAACTCCGCCGACGCTGGCAGGCGCACCTGAGCGATTTTTTCCTTTAAGCGATTTGCCAACGCGACCACCGACTCATCGGTTGCATGGTGCACGATCACGCCCAGCTCATCGCCACCGAAACGCGCGGGAATATCCTGTAATCCCACGTGATTGCGTAACAGCGCTGATATCTCGGCCAGTAAAAAATCCCCGGCTTCGTGGCCCCAGGTATCATTCACCGACTTGAAGTAGTCAAGATCCATCAGCAGCAGATACCCCGCACTGTCGCCACGACGCGTACTCAGGAATTCGCTCTCCAGACGACGTTCAAACAGACGGCGGTTAGGGATCTCCAGACCAGGGTCCATTAACGCAATACGCTCCAGTTCACGGTTTCGTTTACGCAATTGCCAGGTCAAATTGTAGGACGTCACGCTCAATACCAGCATATAGCAGGTTGCCAGCGGCAATGTCAGCCAGACGGTTTGCGGACTGAATGTGAGATTGACACCCGCGCCATCCACCAGCCAGACCATAACGAAAGCGCAGAGGAAAGCCTGCATGGCAGCGATTAACTGCGCTGCGCCTCCTGCCGCATAACGATCCGAGGCCAGCACCGCCATAATGATAAATGACGGCAATGGGCTAAGCGCCATCAGCGCTACCCAAATACCGCCAAATGCCGCGTCCAGCGTTAAGTTATGTCGTTCGGTGCCGGTGGAGTCTTCGGCACGCAATGCCCGGCGATAAGCAACCCACGGCCAGAAAAATGCATTGGTAAATAACAGGGCGCTGAACGCCAGACCGCGATCCATCTCCATTAATACCGAGAGAATCGGGAAGAAACATAAAATTGTGCCAAGCTGGCGCATGATAAACATACGACGAACGAAGCGCTGTGAACGCCGCTTCAGATGGCTATCATCAGGTGAGTAATAATTCATTCACTGGAAAAGTCTGATCGACAAGAGAAGCAGTTTAACGGGAAAAACCGCGAGCGGAGCGGTTTATTTTAAGAATATTTACCTTGCGCTTAACAACTGCGCAAGGTTCGTAAGGATTTTGTAAAGCTACCGCCCAAATTTACGTGCAGCGGCTAAACAACATACAACGGCTGCCGTCACAACCAGCATGGATGGATGAATGGATTCATGAAGCAACCAGGCTGAGAAAATCAGGCCAAAGAAAGGCTGTAACAGCTGCAGTTGTCCTACGCTGGCGATACCGCCGGTTGCCAGCCCCCTGTACCAAAAGATGAAACCAATCAGCATGCTAAACAGCGATACATATCCCAAAGCCCACCATGCAGACGCCTGAACAGGTTCAAAACTGAGAGGAGCCGTCATCACTGTTGCCAGCAACATGATCGGCAGTGAAAGGATCAGTGACCAGCATATGACCTGCCAGCCACCCAGGTGCCGAGAAAGCAATGCGCCTTCTGCATAACCCAAGCCGCACACTAACGTCGCCGCTAACATCAAGAGATCACCGGTCAGTGATGCCGCTGCGCTCTGCACCAGCGCAAACCCCATCACCAACAGACAACCGAGAGTGGAAAATAACCAAAATGCTCTTCGTGGTCGTTCGCCTCCACGAATCACGGCAAAAAGCGCGGTAGAAATTGGAAGCAATCCAATAAAAACGATCGAATGTGCGGAGCTGACATGCTGTAACGCCAGCGCAGTGAACAAAGGAAAACCTATCACGACACCCAGCGCGACAATCAGCAATGAAAAAAGCTGTCCGGGCGCAGGTCGGTGTTGTCGAAGGGCTAAAATGATCAGGACCGCCAGCACTCCTGCAATTGAAGCGCGTATGAAAGTCAGGAAAAAGGGATCGAAACTTTGTACCGCCACACGCGTAGCCGGTAACGATCCACTAAAAATAACCATCCCAATAAATCCACTCATCCATCCTTGTAATCCAGAATTTCTAGCGTGAGATACGCTTGTGTTGCTGCTAGTCGCCATAAACGCCACCTTGATTCATTGACTTACCCACCGTTGACGCTTTAGAGCGTAAATGACAGCATTAATGACAATCAAAAAATTGTCATGGATACATTGGATGAAGGCTCGCTATAAAGTTATCGTTGATGAATTCGCCAGCGCGATACAATTCGGCCATTTGCCCGCAGGGACACGATTGCCCACGCACAGAGCACTCGCCAGCGAGCGTGCTATCTCATTAGCCACCGCAACGCGTATTTACAGTGAGCTGGAAGCCATGGGACTGGTGAGGGGAGAAACCGGTCGGGGAACCTTTGTCAGGGAAATTTTGCGCCCACTGGGATCAAGTGATGATCAACAGCGAGTTGCACCAGATGTATTAGATCTGAATTTCAACACCCCTTCCCTGCCAGAGCAAGCTGACCGTCTACGCAGTGCACTGCGACAACTTGCGACACGCGGTGACATCGAATCGTTATTGCGCTATCAGCCTTATGCCGGGCGTTTGAACGACCGTGAAGCGGTTGCCTCTTACCTGAGCAATATGGGAGTTGTTACGCAAGCCAAAAACGTTTTGATGGTCAATGGCGCGCAACAGGGTTTGGCGATAACCGTAATGGGTTTATTGAGACCGGGTGATGTTGTCGCGGTTGATGCTCTGACTTATCCGGGCTTTAAAGTGTTGGCCAGCCTGTATCATCTGGAACTCGTCCCTATCCCCGTCAATCCTTCTGGCCCTGATCTTGTGGCTTTGGAAACCGTTTGCCAAAGCAGGCGGGTTCGCGCCATTTACACCATGCCTACATTGCATAATCCGCTGGGCTGGGTGCTCAGTAGCGAACAGAGAGAAACTATCGGTTCAATTGCCCGAAAATATAATTTACTTATCATTGAGGATGCGGCTTACGCCTATCTTGAGCCGCGACCTCCAGCACCCCTGGCCTATTACGCCCCTGAAAGGACGATATATGTCACTGGTTTTTCTAAGAACGTGGCGACGGGGTTGAGAGTCGGTGCCGTAGTGTCTCCTGCGGAACATCGTGATGCACTGGAACGCGCGATTCGCGCTACTAGCTGGAACACGCCCGCATTAATGACCTCCCTCGTCTGCGACTGGTTGCGAGAGGGATACGTCGCACAACTTGAGGAAGAGAAGCGAAGAGATGCCGGGCAACGTCAAACCCTGGCGCGAACAATCTTGCAGGATTTTACCTGCTATGGACATCCGAATGCCTATTTTATCTGGATTGTGTTACCTGAAGAGGCTCGGGCGGAGCGCGTGGTAAAACACCTGCTGCAGAGTCGAATTTCCGTATCAACCGCAGAACCTTTTAGTACCTCGGCGACCGTGCCGCAGGCTATCCGGCTGGCGCTGGGTTCTGTAAGCCTGCATGATTTGCAATCGGCTTTGATAAAAATAAAGGAAGCGATTGATTACGAAAAAGGTTTGTAAGACGAAGCCTGTTTGTCAGCCACTCAATCAGTGAAAAATTTGAACCCATAGCGATTTTCAGCAGCTGATTAGCGCCAGCGGTTGTCACATCAGCAGCTTGAACGCAGGATGTTCACTGCCCCCTGTTGATAGGAAAACGTCATGTCTCTTTCTGCGGCACACAAGCGCGTGCTCATTGCCGGATCCGTCGGCAATTTTATTGAGTGGTATGAATTCGCCGTTTACGGTTTTATGGCCACGCTGATGGCTAAAAACTTCTTCCAGCTTGAGGGCGAAAGTGCCCTCACCAGTCTCATCCTGACCTATGCGGCATTTGCCGTGGCCTTCTTTTTTCGTCCTTTAGGCGCGGTAGTGTTCGGCAGGTTGGGCGATCGTTATGGACGCAAGCCGGTATTGATCACTGTGTTGATATTGATGACGCTCGCGACCGCTGCGATCGGTCTGGTGCCGGTTTATGCCTCCATTGGCGTTGCTGCACCGCTGCTGATTACCGCGTTACGCATCCTGCAAGGGTTGTTTGCCGGGGGAGAGTACGGCGGCGCAGTGTCACTGATGACGGAATTTGCGCCTCCGGGCAAACGCGGCTTTTACGGAGCATGGCAGTCTCTGACCGTAGCGTTTGGATTACTGGCGGGCGTGGCCGTGGTGGCGGTTTTGCCGTTGCTCATCGGAGACGCAGCCATGATTGACTGGGGGTGGCGCATCCCGTTTCTGCTCGCACTGCCACTAGGCGCTATCGCACTTTGGCTACGGTCGGGCTTAGAAGAGTCTCCACAGTTTGAGCAAGCAACAAATGCAGAAAGCGCGTCGATCGGCGCCACTGCGCGTGCCATTGTGCTGGGTATCGGACGACTGATGGTGTGGTCCGCCGCGGGCTATACCTATCTGGTGATAATGCCGACGTATTTGCAGGCCGCGCTGCATACCGGCTTCAATCAGGCGCTGCTGATTGCCGTGATCTCGAATCTCGGTTTCGCGGCCACCATCCTCCCTGCCGGTATCCTGAGCGATCGCGTAGGACGACGCACAGTGATGTTATTGGCGACCTTCTTGTTGCTGGTGCTGGCATTCCCGCTGCTGAAAGTATTGCAGGACCCACTAAACGGCTTGCTGATCAAAGCGGCGGTGGTGTTTGTGGCCGGGGCATTGGTCGGCATGCTTGCAGGGCCGGGGCCCGCGATGCTGGCAGAGATGTTCCCGACGCGCGTGCGCTACACCGGGCTTGGGTTAGCCTACTCGCTGTCGAATGCGCTGTTTTCTGGCTGTGCGGGGCTGATTATTACCGGTTTGATGAAACAGACCGGTAATGCGGATATTCCGGCCTGGTATGTGATGGGTACAGCGCTGGTGAGCTTTGCCGCACTGTGGACGTTGAATAAAGACGATCACCGCAGGCCGTTATAAAAAGAAGGCGGCCATCAGGCCGCCCCATCCTTGAACAAACTTAACGCCCCGCTCCCTGCAAGCGGAACTGCGCGACCAACCGCTCTAACATCATCGCTTGTTCTTCCAGCGAGTTTGCCGAATGCGAGGATGCGCTCACCAGCGTGGCGTTTTGCTGGGTAGTGGTATCAAGTTCACCTACCGCGCGAGCAATTTGCTCAATGCCACGGCTCTGCTCATCGGAAGCAGCAGAAATTTCCTCCATGATCTCATTCACGCGCGCAATGCTACCGAGAATTTGATCCATGGTTTCGCCAGCACGCGCTACCTGCTGATGCCCGTTGCTGATGCGGCTCACCGACTCACTGATCAACTGTTCGATGTCTTTCGCTGCACCGGCGCTACGCTGTGCCAGGTTGCGCACTTCACTGGCGACCACGGCGAAACCACGCCCCTGCTCACCGGCTCGTGCCGCTTCAACTGCCGCGTTCAATGCCAGAATATTTGTCTGGAAAGCGATGCTGTTAATGACGGCAGTAATGTCGGCGATTTTCTTCGAGCTGTCGGAGATTTCCCCCATGGTGCTGACCACATCGCGCACCGCTTTACCGCCCTGATTCGCATTGTGTGAAGCTTCTGCGGCAATCTGGCTGGCCTGCCGCGCGTTCTCGGCGTTATTTTTAACGGTAGCCGTTAACTGCTCCATGCTGGCAGCCGTTTCCACCACCGCCGCCGCCTGCTGCTCGGTACGTGATGACAAATCGAGGTTGCCCTGATTGATCTCGCTAGCGGCTTGCGACACGCTGCTGACGCTATGCAACACATCGCCAATCATACTGCGCAGACGGTCGTTCATCAGCCCCATCGCCGAGGTCAGCTTGCCGAGTTCATCATGACGATCGGTGGTAAACTTCGAGCTTAAATCGCCGCTGGCAATGCGCTCCGCCAGCTCAAGATTGTGGAATACCGGACGCGTAATCTGACGGATGATGTACCACGCTACCAGTACGCCAAACAGAATGGCCAGCCCACCGATCAGCAACGACAGCGTCGCTGAACCGTTTGCCAGTTCATCATTGCGCTCCTTAACGATGGCAATGATCTTTTTAATCGCCGCACTGCTCTTATCGCCTGCCACTTTTACCGTGTCTTCTGACGCACGCAGTTGGCCATAGGTGTCGGCGGCTTGCAGGCTGAGATCTTTAAAGCGTTCCGTATCCTGCCACAGCGCGGTAAATCCGCCCTGCTGTTCCGGTGGCAGCTGAGCCAACAAGGCTTTCATGCCCTGATCGGCCTGCTGGAAATGGGTTTGTAAGGTGTTGCGCAGACTATCGGTGACATTGAAGCGCAGCGCCCAGGCTTCTTCACGCACGTTGCTGATGGCGAACAGTTGCTCATAGATCTGATTGGTCAGTTCTGGATTGGTCACTGGCGTGCGAATCAACTGCGTGTAGCGCGAAGTCATGTCTTGCTGGCTCAGGGAATCGAGCTGTGCACGCAAACTGTTCAGTTGCTGGGTGGCTTGCGTCATCGCCCCGATGCTGTTCTGGAAGCTGGCGAGATGGGTGTCGAGTTCATCCACCAGAGGACGCGCATTATCTGACCAGGAGAGTTGTTTAGCCTCGCGATTCAGCTGCTGTGCATGAGCAACATAGTCGGCCATCACCTTGCCGGATTTATCATCACCATAAAGGTATTTGAGGCGGTTAATTTTGGCCTGGAACACCTCAATGTTGATGTCATAAATCAGATTGGTTTTCTGATAGATGTCATGAATCGCATTGAAACGCTGCACGCTGATGCCGGTGGCTAACGCCACTAACAGCAACACAATGCCAAATCCTGCTGACAATTTTCGGGTGATGCGTACATTACGTAAACGGGATACCAGCCCCATATTCCCTCTCCTGCGAATGTTGTTTTTGTAAATTCTGGTAAGGGAGTTATCGGAGCGAAGCGGGATTAGTTTATCGCGGAGATCACAAAAAATCGATTACAGGATGTTATGCGCCGCCGGGCAGCGGCGCGAGCAGGTTATCGCGTGGATTGTGGGGCTAACTGGCTGATAAACAGGCCTGCCGCACTCACGGCATCCACCGCGATTTTGCCGAGCTGCTGGCGAATGCTGTCGCCCAGCGCGATGGTGGAGAAACCGGTGCAGGAGAAGGCGATCACTTCGATGCCTTCACGATAGAGACTATCGGCGCAAGCCAGGGCGGCGGCGCGACCTTCTGCACTCAGCAAGTCCGTGGTGTTCAGCACCCCTTCCGGACGCGCATAACGCACTGATTCACCCAGCAGTTGGCGAAATGGCGCCGGGGCCGCCGCGCCAATGCCCATCACCGCCACAGGACGCTTGAGCATACGCGCAATGCTTGCCGATGCCGAACCGGCGCTGATGACGGGAATCGATACGGCATCGCGCAATGCCGCAAGGCCAGGATCGGCGGCGCAGCTGAGAAACAGCGCATTGCAGCCGTCGGACTCTAATTGCCGCCCGAGCGTAACGATCTTAGGCACCGCCAGCGCTTCACTGGCATCATCAAAAATGCCTTTGTGCTGATCGGGGATCGCCCGGCTAATGGCGTTAATGCCATATTCCTGATGAATCAGTCGGCCATGCTCTTCGACAAAGTGCTGATCTGGGTGAGTGAGTACGCGAATGATGCCTAACATGCGGTGTAACTCCTGGTGTGAAGTTGAAGGTGATTGCAAATCTGCCTGTTGCACAGCTGATGTTGTTTTATTTATGTGCAGTAAATTGGCAGGTTTAAACGGTGGAGACAACTGTTGCCTGCCGTCACTAATGCGTATTCACACTATAGTGAGCTCCCCACATCGCTGATCACTCCGCGTAGCCAACGGTGTGCCGAACTGTCCTGCGTTCGGCGATGCCAGAGCAAATCAAAAGGGATGGAGGGCAACGCTAGCGGCGGTTCGAACATCACGAACCGATCTTGATGAGCGGATGTGGTCGCCACGCGGCTCAACACTGTAGCCACATAATCCGTGTCGGGGAGCAAATCAGGGACGGTAAACATGGTGGGTAACGTCAGGCTGATGTTGCGCGCCAATCCCTGCTCTCGCAGTTTTTGATCCACCAGTCCATATCGGTTGCCTTCCGGGGAAACGAGGATATGTGGCAGTGACAGAAATGCCTGCAGGTTCATTTCCTTTTGCGCGATGGGATGATCGCTTCCCACCAGCGTGACAAAGTCATCGCGCAGCAGCGGTTGCGAAAGAATCCGGTTCTCAGCTTTGGTCGGCGGTACGCCTACCGCAATATCAATTTTCCCCGCATCCAGTAGCGCAACCACCTCATCACGATCAATAAAGTAACGCACATGGATGGTGCAGTTGGGTGCCAGCGTCGCCAGCTTTTTGGTTAATGCAGGCAGCAATACATGCAGCGGGTATTCAGTGAGACCCAGGGTAAAACTGCGCTGCTTGTCATTGGGATCAAAGTCCTCCGCCGGCTTCATTAAATGACGCACCTGCCCTAACGCATCAGCCACCGAGATCGCCATTTCCTGCGCCTTTGCCGTTGGCAGCAATCCCTCCGCACTGCGGATAAATAACGGATCATCGAAAACACGGCGTAAGCGCGCCAGCGCAGCACTCATCGCCGGTTGGCTCACGCCCGCCAGCGCCGCTGCTTTCGTCACGTTGCGTTCCAGCATTAGGGCGTTAAAGGCCACCAGCAGATTGAGATCGAAACCATCAAAATTCATATTTTGTATATTGCTCTATATCAATCATTTGTTGGATTGATAGTCTCAGGTTCGGGAATACTGCACAAGCCGGTGAGATGCACCGCTAACTCATTTAAAAGGTTTCCGTTATGTCTGCGACTCAACAACTGAATCAACGTCTGCAAGCTGAACGCGCTGCGGTAGAAAATCTGTACCGTGCGTTTAGTGATAAGAATCCTGATTTGTTGGATCTGGCGGTGACGCAAGACTGGAGTGATATTCCTTTAGCGCCGGGGCAAGGGCCTGGACCAGAGGGTTTCAAACCGGTGCTGGCGAGTTTTATCGCCGCGTTCCCGGACATCAACATTATTGTTCATGACATGCTGCAGGAACCGGGTAAAGCGGCGGTACGTGCTGAGATTACCGGGACACATCAGGGCGAGTTTTTGGGTATCGCGCCAACTGGTCACCGTATTCACGTTCGCCTGCATGAGTTCCATTTACTGAACGGCGAGCGCGTGACGACCACCTGGCATATGGAGGACTGGATGGCGCTGTTCCAGCAGATTGGGCAATTCCCAGCGCAATAGATAACGCGTTACATCGCGATCAAATATTCATGGAAATCCGCTGCCGGATTTAAAGCTAACTGCGCGGCACTCTGTTGCGGATGAGCCAGCAAATACCGCCGCACCAGTGCATATCCGAGCGAGTAGCCCAGCCAACGCGGCATATCGGCGCTACCGAAAAACCAGGCATTATGGTCGTAAAAGGGTTGCGACCACTGTTCTATGGCCCGATCAACATAAGGGGCAAACAGTGAAGGAGCCAGCGTTTCCCACGGCTCGGGCTCGCCACCGCACACTTCCTGCGAGAAGTGACCGGCTAAACCTTCAGACACCAGCGCTTCACCCAACATCCTGCCATAGCCGGGGCCATCCCAGCGGGCAGCATGATGCAGTTCGTGGGCAAACATGCGCGTCAGGCTCTCTTGGGTGAGATCGTGACTGTGCGGATCAATGGTCAAATAGATGATGCCAGGTTCCGGGGAGTAGCCCAGACACCCTTTGCCTTCGAGAACAAACTGCCCTGCTTTGATCACCACATCTAAGGCATTAATCTCGAGATGGCTGTTAGCCTGCCGCCAGGTGCGTTGCAGTGCCTCATCGATCCAAGGACGTTGAGCGGAGAGTGTTTGTCGGGCATTGATGAAGTGAAGATCGAGAGAATGCATCTGGCCTCCTGCCATTGTGAAATAGAACGAACTCACATCATGCTCAGGTATCCATGCGATGACAAATTTCAAATGATTAAGCGTGATGAACTGCGCGGTTTAAGCCAGGCATAATCTTCCGCTGCTATGCTTGGCATCAGTCGTTAATGAGTATTCACAGGCGGAACAATGAAAGTCTTGTTATGTGCGTATCACGAGATGGGATGCGCGGCGCTGGAGAGTTTGCAGGAAGTGGGATTCGAGGTGGTGTGCGTCTTCACTCACGCAGGCGCCCATCAGGAAAACAGCTTCTTTGATTCAGTTGAGGCCATGGCGCAGCAGCTGCAGATTCCGGTGTTTTGCCCGGACGATATCAACACGCCAGAATGGGTTACCAAAGTCACCTCGCTGCAGCCCGATGCGATTCTTACGCTGTCCTATCGACAAGCGCTTTCGCCCGCATTCATTGCTGCGGCAAAAAAAGGCGCATTCAACGTGCACGCTTCGCTGCTGCCCACCTATCGCGGACGTGCGCACCTCAACTGGGTGATTATCCGCAATGAACGTGAAACCGGGGTGACGCTACATCGCATTAACGACGTGCCAGACGGCGGGCCAATTCTGGCGCAAAGCCGTGTCGCCATCACTGATGAAGATGAGGCGCTTTCATTACATCGCAAACTGGTGCGCACCACGCGTGAACAGTTGCCAGGCTGGCTGCGCGCTCTGCGGGCGGGCAGTTTAATTGAGCGTGCGCAGGATGAAAGTCTCGCCAGCGAACCTGGACAGCGAAAGCCTGAGGATGGGCAGATTCACTGGCGTCACTCTGCCAATGAGATTCATGCACTGATTCGCGGCGTCGCTTATCCGTGGCCAGGTGCATATAGCCTGATGGGACAACAGCGTTTTATCGTGTGGAAAAGCCGCGTAATTACCCAGCCGCATCAGCACGCACCGGGCAGCATTATTTCCATCGATCCGCTTTATATCGCCTGTGGCGAAAATGTGCTGGAAATTGTCGCGGCGGGATTATCTCATCACGACAATTTCAGTGCGGCGCAGCTGGTGCAGCACTTCTCGCTGCACGTGGGAATGCAGCTGAAGTAATTTTGAGCTGGCGATTTCAGGCTGAAATCGCCAACTTTTATCACCAGCGAGTCGCTGCCATATCAATCACAAAGCGATACTTCACATCGCCTTTCAGCATGCGCGCAAAGGCATCTTCAACCGCTTCACCGGCAATTAATTCGATATCTGCCGTGATATTGTGCTCGCCGCAGAAATCCAGCATCTCCTGCGTCTCTTTGATGCTGCCGATGGATGAGCCGCTGATGCTCAAGCGACGGAAGACCATCGGGGTGACGTCAGGTGCCTGGTGCGGTTGTTCTGGAATGCCTACCAGCACCAAACGACCATTGGTTTTGAGCGTGGCCAGGTATGGATCGAGATCGTGAGGCGCGGATACGCAGTCAATGATAAAGTCCAAAGAGGTGCGCGCCGCTGCCATCTGTTCCGCATCGCGTGAGACCACCACGCGGCTGGCCCCCAGACGTCGCGCATCGGCACCTTTTTCCGGAGAGGTAGTGAATAGCGTCACTTCCGCACCCATCGCACTCGCCAGTTTTACCGCCATATGCCCAAGCCCGCCTAAACCCACTACGCCGACTTTGTCACCGGCCTGCACCTTGAAGTGACGCAGCGGTGACCAAACGGTGACGCCCGCACACAGCAACGGTGCAACGCCTGCCAGCGGCAGGTTCTGCGGCACTGACACCACAAAATGCTGATCGACCACCACATTTTGCGCGTACCCACCCCAGGTGCTGTCGCCAGTGTGTTTGTCGATACCGTTATAGGTCGCGGTAAATCCGGCTTCGCAGTACTGCTCTTCCTGCTGCTGGCAGAAATGGCATTCACGACAGGAATCGACCATCACGCCGACACCCACCACATCACCGACCTTGAAGTTTGTGACCGCTGCGCCGGTTTCCCGCACGCGACCGACGATTTCGTGGCCAGGCACCAGCGGATAACGACTGACCGCCCATTCGTTACGCGCCATATGCAGATCGGAGTGGCACACGCCGCAGTAAAGGATATCGATTTTTACGTCCTGCGGTTGCAGTGGACGCAGCGCGATCTGGCTGGATACTAAAGGTTTTGCCGCGTCGTGTGCGACTAATGCATTGATTTTCATGGTGCCTCCGCAAGGTGCTGGCGTTATTTAACTGAAGGCGGCAGACTATAGTCAACGTGGTGCAAAAATGATAGTAGTCACCATTTGGTGACCATAAGGAGAGACACCGATGCCAGCCTGGGTTGACGGTAAACTGGTTTTTTATGCGGATTCACCGCCGCGTCGCTTGATGGACCTGTTCTCGCTGAAGTGGAGCAGCATGGTGCTGCACGCGCTTTATCACTGGCCGGGACAGCGTGCGCGCACCGGCGAGTTGCAGCGCAGCCTGCAGGGGATTTCAAAAAAGATGCTGTTTCAGACACTGAAAGAGCTGGAGCAGCGCGGATTGATTGCCCGCCATGTGTACGACGTGGTTCCACCGAAAGTGGATTACCGTTTGACGACGCTGGGACAGGCCTTTGCAGCCCCAATCGAACAGATGTACCAGTGGGGACTGGAGAATCAGGCGGCGCTGGATGCAATGGACGCCAACCTGCGCGCGGCTACGGACGTGCCATCAGACGTTCCACCGTCTCACGATCTCTCAGCAAGCGAGGATTAAACACCACCAGGCTCAGGCCGGGCTTACCCTCAACGGCGAAGGTGCTGTATTCGAGTTCCAGCACGCCTTCGTCCGGTAGCCACAGTTGCTTTATCCCTTCGCCATGCTGGCTCACTTCCTGCGATTGCCACAGTTGACGGAAGGTTTCGCTCATCGCGCTGAGTTCTTCCACCAGCGTGCGCACATGCTCGCTGGCACCGGTACGTGCTACGTCGGCACGGAAATTCGCCACCATGTTACGCGTGACCTGATGCCAATCCGGCAGGCGTTTTTTCATCTCTTCGTTGCTGAACATCATTAATAGAATATTGCGCTGTTCCGGCGGCAGTTGGGCGTAATCCACAAATACTTTGGTCGCCGCATGGTTCCACGCCACCACCTGCCATTCAGCGGTTTTCACCAGCGCGGGCGTGTGCGTCATGCTATCCAGGACGCGTTGCAACGAGGGTGAAACATCCACGCCCGCCTGCCAGGTGACGCCCGGCAAACGATTTTGCGCCAGCAGAAACAGGTGGTCGCGCTCGGCGGCACTTAGCTCTAACGCTTTGGATAACCGTTCCAATACCTCTTCGGAGGGCGCACCGCCTCTGCCCTGCTCCAGCCAGGTGTACCAGGTGGTGCTGACGCAGGCGCGCACCGCCACCTCTTCCCGACGCAATCCGGGCGTACGACGCCGCAGCAACGGATAGCCAAGTTTGCCAGCATCCAGCCGCTGACGGCGTTCACGCAGGTAATTGCCGAGCAAATTGTCGTCTTGTTGGGTCATGGCGTTATCCTGTTAGTGCCTATACCTGTATAAGCTCACGACTTTTCGCCGCGCCGCAGACTTTTATCATAGTGCTTCAACAGCCAGAAATAGGAGTACGAATATGCGACTTTTTGTGACCGGCGCAAGCGGCTTTATCGGTTCGGCGATTGTGAAAAAACTGCAGGCACGCGGCGTGGACGTGCTTGGACTGGCACGCAGTGACGCGTCAGCAGAGAAACTGCACCAGCAGGGAGTCCAGGTGATGCGCGGCGATTTAGAAGATATTGCCAGCCTGCGTAGCGCCGTTGAACAGAGTGACGGTGTGATCCATGCCGGCTATATCCATGATTTCAGCCGCATGGATCACGCAGCGGCTATCGATCAGCAGGCGATTCTGGCGATGGGTGAAGTACTAGCCGGGTCAAACCGTCCGCTGGTGGTGACCACCGGTACTGCATTGGTCTCGCCGGGACTTCTCGCGGTTGAGCAGACTCAACCGGTTTCCGGCGGCCATCCTCGTTCCGACTCCAACATCGCCGCACTCGCGCTGGCGGATAAAGGGGTGCGCGTCTCGCTAGTGCGTCTTCCGCCCACGGTACACGGCGCAGGCGACCACGGCTTTGTGCCGATGATCATTAATATGGCGAAAGAGAAAGGCGCGGCGGTGTATATCGGGGATGGTGCGAATCGCTGGCCTGCGGTGCATCGTGATGATGCGGCGGAGTTATTCTGCCTCGCCGCCGAGCACGCCGAAGCCGGGACGATTTTGCATGCGATTCAGGAAGAAGGCATCCCATTTCGTCAGATCGCCGAAACCATTGGTGCAGGTTTGTCTCTGCCGGTGAAAAGCCTGAGCATGGAAGAAGCGAAAGAGTGGCTGGGCTGGATGGCGTTCTTTGCTTCCATTGATAATCCGGCTTCCAGTGAATGGACGCGCCAGACCTTTAACTGGCAGCCCACCGGACCGGGACTGCTGCAGGATATGCGTGAGGCGGGTTATTTTTCGCGTTGATTCCGCACCGCCTCTTGCAGGAAATCAATAAACGCGCGGCTTCGCGCGGGAAGAAAACTACGCTCCTGATAGAGCAAGGCGATCTCAAGAGGGGCAGGAACCAGATCAAGTTCAATCACTTCCAGCCGCCCGTCACGAATATAAGGCTCACAAGCCTGCGCTGAAAGGATGGCAAACCCGATGCCTTTCAGTGCAGCTTGCATCGCCATCTCACCACTGTCGACACGGAAAGGACTCAGCACATTGATGTGTCGAAAT
>Ga0157363_1000554_pt1 | contig 28864 bp, 15 predicted proteins | sample AttsexASBM1_FD_111477 | JGI IMG/M metagenome (GOLD analysis project Ga0157363, IMG submission 111477) | Fungus gardens microbial communities from leaf cutter ant in Ribeirão Preto, State of São Paulo, Brazil - Atta sexdens ASBM1 | ecosystem: Host-associated > Fungi > Mycelium > Unclassified ... | reverse complement strand
GTTTTATATATATATATATATATATATATATATATATATATATATACACAAAATATAAAATATAAAATAAATATTTATTTTTTTATTATTATTTTACAAAAAATAATTATTTTTTTTTTATTAAAAAATATATTTTTATTTTAATTTATATTTTGTGTATATATATATATATATATATATATATATATATATATATATATATATAAAACATTCAAAATATTAATAAATAATGGTAAGTGATAGATAACAAATAATAAATATTTGAGAAAAAAATGCACAAGTTATCTGTGTATATCAGGTTTTTATGCTTTAAATCTGTTTTAATATGACTTAGAATTTTGTGAATTTTGCGTGCATAAATCTTAATCGATAACAATGCTGTATGATTTGATAAAACGCTCACGCGAAATCTAGATTATCTGGATTATCAATTTCATATCGACAATGAGAATGATTTATTCCATAACGATTCACTAATTGTAAAATAGAGAAACAAAGATGCGATAAATAAACAAAACTTAGAGAAGATTAATACAGAAATCAAAAGAGAATAAGCAGAGAAAAAAAGAATAATGTGCATTCCTAAAACTTTAAAGGGACGTTTGAGCAGTTGGAATACTTCAAGCTTCGAGTGTGTATTGCGCAAGTCACACGCATCCGACATATCGGTGTGCGCGTGTCACGTACGCGAAATCCTTCATTCGTAGCCGCACGCGTAGTAATTGCGCGCATTAACACGACACGCGGCCACAGCCACACCAGCGAGGTGGTGATTGTTGTCCAGGTGAGTCCTGTTGTTGCACCACGCGATAAGAGAGGTGGGTGCTCTCTCTCTCTTAGAGAAGAGAGTCGCGAACACGGTGAGCACATTTCCGATCCCCGACGCAACGAAGTCGTGCCATCGGTAGTGACCTGACGTCGTGACTCTCGTTCTATCTTTGAATTAGCGATCCTTCTGGTTCAAGAGGAGGCGGCGGCTAGAGTAAAAAATCGCGTATATCTCGCGAGAGGACATGCCGGACAGCGGGGCCGTCTATCAACCGACCACCGTCGGCTACACGTACGACAGCGGTGGCGACGGCAGCGGCGGTGGTGGCGGCGGCGGCGCCGCAGGGCTGAGGCACGGTTTCTGGCGCATCGTATCCAGGCACAAGCTCAATTCTAGGAAATGGTTAGAGTGGACGCTGCTATCGGTCGCACTATGCTTCTTCATCGCCGGCCTCACGACTATGCTCGTCAACCTCGTTTCCACAGAAGAGTCTTCAAAGACGGGTGACGATGCTGCATTGGAGGTAAATCCTAGTTATTGTCTGTGAGACTTGTCGTCTCAAAAAAAATTTTGATCTTTTATTTTCTCAGACTTTTCCATCTGAAACATTTAAAAATCTCCCTTGTGATAATAAATTTGTACATAAATTTGTCTAGGAAGATTAAAAGGAATATCAAACGTTTGCTATAATTAAACCTTAAGTTTATTTTATTTCTATTGAAGGTACTTATAAATATGATATGAAATTGTATATGTAATAATTATAGATAAAGCCAGAAGAATATTCAACGACGATTCCAGATGTACAGCAACATAAAAATACAGGAAAGAGTTCTGTGGCGTTAGGTGCCGGGATAATGCTGATCGGTGTATTGCTTGGTTTTGTTTGGACATGGCTCACTTTCTTCCATCATAGCAAATCACCAAGGAATGGCATGACAAGTAGCAGTGGTCAGGTAAGCGTACAGGTTTCCACCCGAATACAATATTTTACGTCTAATTTTATTTTACCGGAAGCCATCCGCTCTCTGGTATGTTCTGGTACATTTGTTTCTTTATCTTATGTACGCGTTGCTATGAGGAAAGATGTTGGGCGGTTTGAATCCATCGACTGACTTGCTGGTGGGTTCCACTTCGCAGTACGGGCCAGTACTCACAGAGGTGCCAAGCCAGCTGAAGATAAAGCAAGCCAACTCGCATGACATGCCGGCCATACCGCTTTCTGACCAAGAGGAGGAAATGCACACGCTAATGCAGGATCCTGCTAGCCCGCCGTCGGTTTCCGTTGGATCTAATACCATCACTAATCAAATTCCAGGTTGAGTAAAACGACACATGCTCCCATGTGCGTACAAGCGCGTATATAACATGGACTCAGAATTTCGTTTTATAAATTTTCTAACACGCTCCAAGAGATTTATTATCACTGCGTGACGATTTTACAAGTTCTCTGTTTCCTTAAAAACTCGAAAGAACTGTCGTTCCTTCTGATTTTCAAGTCGTGGCGTTCAGCTCTGGTCTACAGTAGATAACCTCTTTAGTATTTTGCTCTAAGCTCTGAGTTACGATGTTAATTTGTTCTAAGCTCTATTTAAAGGCTTAGGGCTTAAAAGGCGTCGGGTAAAAAAGCATTATGATTTACAACTTAGAACAAAAAGGTTTATTACTATCTATTATAAACTGGGACTTATATTATCATTGACGTCATTTGATGTTGATCTTGTGATTAAAAAAAATTTTATTTTATTTAAAAAAGCTGGACACTTTATAATTTAGATTTAAAAAATTTTTATTTAAGTTTAGACGATTTGACGAATACAATTTGAGAGATCTCGTTTCTAGTATATTTAGGAAGTTAAGTACTTATTTTTTTCTTTCATTTTTGCGTATGCATTTCTTCATTCCGTCCACTATCATTATTAATATATTAAGTAAGCATTGAATCCAGATAAAAAAATACAATTACGACAATGCGTTTCGTAAATTTGATAACAATCTTTACATCAAAAGTATTGAATTTATCACACAAAATATCTTTTTTAATTTACATTTGTATTGTTAAATAATATAAATATAATTTTCACTACACACTACATATACGCTTTATGCAAATTTGCATGTCTAAGCAATTCTAAATCATTCTATTTTGATTCAATATGCTCATGGTACGTATATAACATATATTTAAGTACCAAGTCTAAATTAATAATAATAGCAATTATATTGACAATATACATTGTAAATTAAATACATATTGGTACGTACATCAATTAAGTCGATAATTGTTACTGTAATTAATACACAAAATGATTATGTATATATTAATGTAATGTGTATATATATATATGAAACGTAACAACTGCAACTTTAGAAAAGATATTTGATTTAAAATTGTTTAAATCGTGCTTAAACAATAATAAGTCACAAGCATGCTATAATGCACAATTTTTGTTTTTGTTTACGTTTTTATTTTTAATTTCTGATATACACAATAATGACTTTATATTGCACATGATATTATAAAGTAATCCTATACATTGGGCATATTTGCTTTAATGGAATATCTATTTGCGCACACTTTTCATGATTTTATATAATTAATTTAATTGATCTCTCACATAGAAATAATATAAATGTAGAGCTCATCCTGTAAGATATTTTTAACGGAATATATAACAGTAGAAGTATATATGTTCTGGCTACATATATAGCATGATACATATATAGCATGATACATAAATAGCATTGTATAAAACACCGATTTAAGATAATTTTTATATGTCTGCCGTTATTTGTTAAAGCGATGTGTTTAGTTTTATAATATGCGATAAGCATTTTGGAGGAACCATCAAAGGACGGCCTGTAAGTTTGAGTCTGAATTCAATGCTATTACAGATCAATTACACATATAATAGCTTCATTTTTTAACATTTATTTAAAGATTTAGTGAGATCCTTATTATGCCTGTGTTATTAATTCGTGTACTAATTTATGTAAATGTTCTGGAATGTAAGATAAATAAATAATAAAAATATTACTTACGACTTTTTTTCTCTATAAGCTTTAAAATATTAATATGTATATATTAAAGAATCTATTGTTAATCCTCGGGAGGATCCTGATAATGGGTCTATTGGATCTATTCAATTATACTTCTGTTTGTCAAAGAATATGAATTCAGTTTTCCTTATTTAGATTATTCTTATTAAAATATACTTATTATTCTTTTTTGTATGAATTATGCTATTTTTGGTATTTGAAAATTAATTAATGCTTTTTAATTAATGCTTTTTAATTAATGTAAATTAAGTGTGTCTTATATAGATTCGTGTCTGTTTTTACTAATATAGCTCAATTTTAATTTCGGTACAACTAACTTTTCATTTTTTTCTGATTTTAAAAATTAAAAAAAGATGAAGAGTAAGTTAAATTGAAATTAATGTCTTGATCTACATTGTTAAAAATGGGCATCAATAACTGTGTTATAAATTTTGGTGTCAATTCCCGGAGTGTTAAAAGCCACGAGCGTACGCAAAGAGAAAGCAAGTGTTCACTCTCTAAAATTTTGGTAAGGAGAAATAATTAAATCATGAAAATCATTTTTACGACGAAAAATTAAATGCTCATTGATCTCAAAGTGATCAAGCGTTATTCGTACGAAAGTTCGTTAAAAATCCTTGAAGACTAGATTTAATATAAATTGATTTAAATATTTTTATAAGTTTTGTGTGAAGATTAATTTTTGCCCTCTTCTGATTGAAATTCTACGCCAATAATTAAAAGTATATTCAGCCACTACTGTATGTAAGATTAATTTCGATTCAATTTACTTTATATATCTAAAAATTAGAAAAAAATTATAAACAAGTTAAACCGAAATTAATCTCTTTTTCTTAAGAAAAAATATTATATACAATATATTTATATATAATTGTATATAAAATATGTCAATTTTTTATATAATTATATAATTATATATATAATTTTATATAATTATATATAATTATATATGAAACATTTTTTCCAGGTTGGTAGAACTAATAACCTCAAAATTTTAAGAAAAACCTTACTTTTTTTCTATAAATCAGCTTCCGAATTGTAAATTAATATAGATATTACTTGAGAAATTAGTTAATATATTAACGGGATTTAATTAAAGTCACTTTAGAAATTGTTCTGATTTTGAGACATTGTCATTTTAATTTTCAATAATTTTCGATTTAAATAAAACACACTTTTCTGAGAGAGAACCCGATATTCTTTCATAAAGTTATTGATATTTCTTATATATTATTACTTATCTTCGATCGCTAGTATAAATGCTTTACGGAGTAATGATATAGGAAATCGGAATCAAGTTTCTTTTTCTTTATCATAAGGAACATCGCTAGTAGTAAACGATAAAATAGTAGTATACGATAAAATCTGTATCGGTAAAACATATTGTCTCGAAAGAAAAAGATGCCGCGTAAAAAGCGTCATTGTTCGATATCTTGAGAACGATAAAGATACGGTTGCACAAGGTTAACGTGTTTGACATTTCTATCAGCTGTCGCGCGCAATATGGCTGCTCGCGCAAGACGCGTTTTCTTTCGCAACACTGGAGAGACGCCTACATTAGAACGAACGTGGTGAACGCGATCGAGGTGCTCTAAATGCTCTAAATTGCAAGTCGTAAGAGTATTTTGGCTTCACAATGGCGGATAACGATGTAGTACTGGAGGGATTTATATGCCCTATTTGCATGACCGATTTTAAGGCACCCAGTCATTTAACGAAGCACTTCGAGGAAGTTCACAATGATGATCCGGAGATCTTAAAATCTCTGAAAGGTATGCATGATTCTTTTGCAATTTATTCGTCAAAAAAAATTCATAGAATCCTACTACAGTTTATTAAGCTTATAAAATGTGTACAGAACAAATGTCAAGCTTATAAAATGTATACAGAACAAATGTCAAAATATATTGGATTTTACTCTAGATTTGTTTGGCAAAGCCAAGAAAAAGATTTTGAAGCAGGATGATATACCGGAAACATTTCCAAGCGCAATACAACAAGACAAGAGACGGAGTCCTGAAATTAATTGGGGACCACAAGAAATAGGTAATGCAACGATACTAATGAGTCAAAGCTGTCTTTGACAAGAAGAAATAATTTTTTTCATTAAAGTTTCTAAATAATCAAATGTAAATTTTTAATTTCCTAAAATTAATATTTAGAAATACTGTGTGCCGCTAAATGCATAATTAAATTTTATGTGATGTACATTTTATTTAATTTCTAAAACTCACTATTCCAGGTGCAATTACATCTCATACAAGATATTTTAAGGATATAAGAAATGCGCGATTAGAAAGATACGCATATGAAACAAATAAACTTCTTATAAGGTTAGATAAATTATTAAATAACTTACCATCGGATCCTGTCGATAGAAAAGGTGAAAAAACATAAATTACTTATTCACTGATATATCTCATGATATCTACTTATATTTTATATACAATTAATGTTTAATGTAAATAAAAATTTTTATAGTTCATGAACGTTCTATTGTTCCATGGATTGATGAAAAAGATGTGAAATTGTGTCCTAATTGTGCTAAGAGTTTTCATTTAGCAAGGCGAAAACATCATTGTAGATTATGTGGGGCAGTCATGTGCCATAATTGTACGGTATTTTTGTCTCTGATCGATGCACGTATGTAAAACATTTAATATTATTTCGGGTGCTTTTCAGTCACGGATAATAGAGTAAAGAAAATTATTTCATTTTTATTTAACGTTAACAAACATGGATGTAATGATTTACTGTCCTTTCCTGTTTTCCTTTTAGGAAACAGTTAACACAAATGTCGTTTTATTCTTCTTGTGGTATAATATATAATAGAACGACGCTTATGTCAAATGTATCTCCTAAAAAGGAAAGCAGCTTATTGTACCTCTTGTATCTTTTACTGAAAAGTATTTCTAATTTATGAAATAATTTGTATATATTCTTAAAATTATGTTTAACAAAATTAATTTTTTTTTATAGGAAAGATGACTAGTCCCGTATCGATACAGGATGATTCTGCTTTGTTTCCTATATCAGAACGAACATTTCCCGAGAGAATAGCACGTGCAGGCATAGGTCTCTCAAAATTAGCACGATCACCTTCCAATGGTAGTTTAAATAGCGTTTTATCATTGGTCAATGATTCAACTAGTAGCGAACAGCACTTTAGAGTCTGTACTCACTGTATAAATTTGCTCGATGCAAGGGAAATGCAGAAAGCGAAGCAATTCGATAAACCAATTGTTTGTGAATTTTATGAGAAAATGAAGGAGTACATGAGCGAAGCGTCGCAGCATTTAGCAATGTATAACAAAATGTGGGAATCGCTAAAGTATGTGAACTTCCATTATATTTAAGATAATGTCATCTATTCGTACCATATAATATACTGCATTAAAAAAATTATAATATACAGAGCGACTTCCTGGTGTGCAAATTATCAATTATAAAATTAGTATAGAAAGAACTTATATTAGAATGCTCTTAAAACTATTTTAGAGAAGGCGAGACTACATATAGTTTAGAGGATGCACAATCATTACGAGTCAAATTGGCAAAATTGGGGGAAAACATAGATGCCACCAGCAAAAGAATTCTAGTCCTTGGCGTGAAGAAAGATGCAACGGATTCGCAGGAGGCATTGGGACAAGAATTGAGATTATACCAGATGGTTAGAACATCAGCAATGATATTTTTGAAAGAAGAGTTATTAACTTTGCAACCCTTGCCCTCAGTAGAGGAATATGCAGTTTTACAAGAAGAACGCCAGAAAAGAATAGAAGCCCGAATAGCATACGAGTGGCAGTTGGAGGAAGAACGAGAGAAACCAAAGGAACAACGAGAGAAACCAAAGGAGCAACGCAAGAAAGATACATGGAATTTGGACAATAGTCCATCTTTGAAAACCAGTCAGGTATATTAACAAATTAGAGATATGATTAAGGAAGGGAATTTTTCAAAGTATAATCACATTTAATATCAAAATCAAAAAAAGTTAAATATTCAATCTATCCTTTTTTTATAACTCTTAGCTTTTTTCATACATATTATTTTAATTAATGTGAAGATTTTTCAAAATATTTATTTCTTTTTGAAAAAATGATTGAATAGTTTAAGATTTAGATTTTATTGCCGAATTATTGATTAATTATGAATTGGTATGGCTGTCTGATAACTCACGTTTCATCATTTAAAAATTTTTAGGCACAAGTAATGGTGACTCAATCTCAAGGTTGGGGTCCATCTCACATTACACCCATCATGTCTTCATCTATGGATCCAATAATCGAACAAATGAGTAATCTTCGCGCGTACATTAAACAGGCCCGTGCTGATTGCAAGTATGATGAGGTTGCAACATTAGAGAACAACCTTCGAGAACTTCAAAGTGCCTACTTTGCTATGAAACAAAGTAATAGCAATGACGGATAGACATATTAAAACAGTACATTTATTACTTTGACATGTAAAATGTTGATTCTTCTATATATTGTATACACACACACATATATATATATATATATATATATATATATATATATATATATATATACATATATATAATTATTACTATTAATTTGCAAAATATTTAATAAATTCTCTTGAATCAAAATCTTAAAATGCATAGTCTACAGTGGATAAATACACAAGGATATAGTCCACAAGATATTTCAATATAAAGATTCCTTAATAGTTTTTATATTTATTAATGTTACTTATATTCACTTTTTCTATATTTATTCACAAATTAATTAATGATGCTTAGTGTCTCAATTATATATTTTTAATTGTTCTTAAAATGCATTTCATAAAAATATATATCAAATTTTTTTTTATAACACTATGAATTAATTTATGTAAATATTCGTAAAAAAATATGAGAAAATTGATTCATTGTAGGGACTCTGTAAAGTTTTTGATAATTTATTGGTATAAGATAGACAAATACATTTTATTTGAGTGGAATAAATCGTGAAGAATGAGTAGCACCAATACCAGGTCTACCATGTTTGACAGGTTTGTATGTAACAGAAAATTCTCCAAGATAATGGCCGATCATTTCTGGTTTGATTTCAACTTGGTTAAAAGTTTTACCATTGTATACACCAACAATCGAGCCAACCATTTCTGGGACGATAATCATGTTACGCAAATGCGTCTTTACAATCTCAGGTTTCTCGTTAGGTGGAGTCTCCTTTTTTGCTTTGCGTAGTTTCTTGACAAGAGCCATAGATTTTCTTTTCAAGCCATGAGAAAAGCGTCTACGTGCTCTAGCATGCATCAAATCCATCAGCTGTTCACTGGAAAAAATTATTGGTTGATGAAATTTCTCATTCAGGTTAACAAATATTTTATTTATTTCGAATTAAAAAATTTATATTATAAAAATGAAACTGTTAATGTTAAATAATTAAATAAGTATTGTTCAATTTTAAAATTATTAGAAGCGATCTTTACGATTATTACGAGCATAGATTATAATTCGTAAGGTCAAGTAATTGTTGTATAGGTTAAATTATATTCAGAAAATCAATATTACTTTGGCATATCCAGGAGTTGATCAAGATCAACCCCTCGGAAGGTGAACTTCCTAAAGGTCCTCTTCTTTTTTTGAGTTTCATCTGCCTGTAAAAAACACATAGAAAAAAATAATTTGATATTTAGATACACAATATGACAATATGACAACCAAATATATAGGTATATCAATATTATTCTAACAGTATATTTTGACAATTAAGTAAAATGTATGATTAATGCAAATATACTTTGCATAATGGATGTGTGAGAATTTCGTGGATTTAATATTAAATTTTGAAAACTCACCTCTGCCATTTTCGCGATTCTTTAAACAGACCTGCGTCAAAGAACGATAGGATACAAGAGAAAAGAATACGTTTTTCTAGCACCAATTTTCATGCATGATCACGTGATCATTCTAGATAGATTATATCATTGATAAGATACATTAAAGACTGTCAACTCACAACTAATTATTATAATTATCACCAGAGTCCATGGTGAAAGTATCAATCACAAAACTTTATCCCTAGAATGAAAAGTGAAAAGTGAAAAATTTCTCCATTAATTTTAATGGTTAAAATTTTCACTGAAATATTGAAAAATTTCACATTAACAATGGCTAAAAATTTCTCTATTAACTTCAATGGTTAAAATTTTCACGCTTCTGATTCGTTCAAATATCGGGTACGGTATCGAGTTACCGTTACGAATGCCTCGAAGCATTTTTTGATTGGTCAATTAGTAAAATTAGTAAAATTCTTTCTTCTGATTGGTTAATCAAATGCATCGAAGTATTCATAGTGGCAATTCGACCACATCCATCGTCTCAATTAAAATGGCGGCTGATCAATGTGGCCACGAATTTTCCTCGATGCCCATTTCAGTGTATATATAAATCAATGTGTGTAGTTGGACAGTGGCCTAGTTTCCACCGAGGATTTAATTCGGTTCAGAATATAAGAACCAATCAACTACAGTCGAACATTCCCCTATCGACTGTAACAGGAGAAAACTTGACTGTAATTGGTTGCATGATGGAATATATATTATATTATATAAGGTGAACCATTGCGCAAACATGGTCTACAATAGGCAGTAACAGTAGTTGATTAAAGAGTAAAAAATCAATAAGACGTAAAAATCGACCAATTATAATTGATTATTTTTTTCACATTCAACTATTGGTCGATTTCTATGCCTACTTCTTAATCTACTACTATTATTGCCATTGTAGATTGTGCATAAGATTGGATTCGCTACTGGCCTTACGGTCTCTATCATGATTGGGCTATTCGCTTATTGATTACGTCTTACACTCTTTTTCTGTGCTTTAGGCCAGAATCAGACTATGCATTGAAGAATAAGATTGAAGATTAAAAGATTAAAGTTTGAGTAATCAAAACAGACAAACAAAAGGAGTCAAAACTTCTTTGCTCTCATTAGTGAAATTTCAATCTTTAATCTTTAATCTCAATCTTCAATGCATAGTCTGATTCCGATCTTAAGGGTCGTGTTCCAAATTTACTGCCAGCACTGAAAATGTTACAATCTATGTTACATGCACTATAGATTTTCAGTACTGGCAGTCAATTTTGGAGCACAGCCAAAGAGGGAACTACCACTATGAAAAGCTAAACATGGCATAGTATATTTATAGTTCATTTTTATTTTAAAACCAACTTAAATATAAGATGTTTATACAGTTTTCGGATTGATTTATGACATCTTAAGACTGTCTTAAATAGACTGTCAATTTTAAGATGTTATAAGTTAAAAAAGAATTTTGTCTAAAAAAAGAATTTTATTAACCAATTTTATTGACCAATCAAAAAATGCTTCGAATTATTTATAACATTAAGTAATTAAATATGTTCAATTTGGAATGCTTAACACTCTTCTATTATCGCCTATGGATATCGACTATGGATGAATTTTTCAATTATTAATAGGTCTGTTCTTTTTAGCTGAATTTTTGTATCTGTTTTTCTTCCTTTTTCTCTTCAGAAGGAAAAAAGAAGGAAAAAGATAAAATTGGTGCAAAAATTCAACCAAAAAGAACAGGCCTAATATTTCCTATGGAAAAATATTATTAGAAAAAAAATTAAATATTGTATATATACTATTTGTTCCAGGTTTAGCTTTTTCACAGGTTTAATAATATTTTTTCACAACAAATATTTGAATAATTAGCTTTCAACATGATTGAAATGCACAATCTATGTTTATTAAAGTCTATGGACCGGATAGTGTGGACAGTGACTGTCATCAGCGCCACGCGGACATTAGGTGATCTGATAATCGAGAATACCACTGTAGGAAGATGGTCGAGAATTACATTTGTGTTTGTTCAATTACTATTCTCTTTCTCTCTCTCTAATCGAGATTTTTTTATATTTTACATAAGAATGCGAATTCAACATTTTAAATACTGTGATCATTTGATCATTTAGTATATAATTGAAAAAATAAACGGTCAGTATATATTGGGTCACATAAATATGTTTCAAAAAGTTATAAAAATCTAAAGAATAAGCAAAGTTTATTTTCTAACGGAGTTGTATTTTTATTACTTGTATATTATTAAAAACAAATTTAATGCTCATCACGATGTTTTGTACACAGAATCGTCATTGATGTCGTCGAGTTTTCTAACACAGTCGCTCACCACTGAAGTATTCTTCAGAAATGCCAATGGAATACAGTTAACATTAAAAGAAAAAACAAGCTCGAATCTATTCAATGTCGACATCATAAACTTTGCTTTACGAAGTGAAAAGCCATTTAATGTCAATTTATGTTTAACATTAGTCTGTGCAATTCTTTTTATATGGTTTGTGTCAGGAGCTTCACTTCCTCTTATCGTATCAGCATGTCTTTTGATACTACAATGTAAATCATTCGTCACTTCTATCAAACAGGGTAAATTTGAATTCTTACTGTAAAGTCAAGTTTCTAACAGAAATCATCTTATAATAAATAAACAGATTGTATTTTTTAATACAATATATTGTATTAAAATAATATAATAATAAATAATATTGTAATAATATATTGTATTTTATAGATACATTATTGGTTGTTAAATCAGTAGGTGTACATATTGAAAATAAAAGAGGATTTGGTATATTTACATCAATAGAATTCTTACCATGGGATACAATAGAAGATATATTTATCAATGAAGTCATAAAAGGAGTAAGTTTATATATGCATGTCTGCATTTTATATTATGAAAAATAAACTAATTCAACTTCTAACTTTTAGCAAAGGGTGCTTTATTGTCTTACATTTATTGTAAAAGAATCAGTTGGTAGACAGGATTCAAGAAGATTAGTTCCAGTATTTCAAGATTTATTACCCGAAAGAAAATGCCTGGAATACATATACGAACCCTTAGCCAATTTAATTGGCTCGACCAAGAAAAAGAATCTCTGCTAACTATTCCTGGTGCTTATTGGCTATGTCATAAAAAGAATATATACAAGTTCATCTTTAGATATCATCGTACAGTGAAGTAAGACATTAGTATTATCTTGTTAATTAAAAAAAATTGATTTTGATTGTATTTTTAGAAATATCATACAATTTTCATATGGACGAGAATTATTAAAAATTATACGAAAAATTATAAAATGTCATCCAACGCAAGGTCAACAATTTGGCACGCAACACCTTCTTGTTACTTACAGTATCCTTTTCTTATTAATATTCGATTAATATTCTTTTCTTGAATAAGTCAATCCTTATTTTAAAGTGTAAATTCCTTTACTCTAATACAATTAAAAAATACAGATTGTACATCTTGGACTCGACAAGACAAAATGTTTGCAATAATGAAATTTCAGCAACGAACTAATGCTGCAGCATTTTCACACGCGTTTGTATTGACTATAAAGACTTTTCCTTTGTTGGAACACTCGTTATTCGATTTAAAATATCCCATTGTCAAAGAAGCTGACGCAGGTACTACATTTAAAGATTTGAATATTTCCTTGGATACTGAAGAGAAAATTATTAGCAACATGATATCTACCACTGATAAGGAATCTCCAATGAAAGATACAACATGTCGTACTAAAGAAATACATGCAAAATATACCATTAAGAACATGACGTTAAGTAAAGCATTGGAAACAAAAATCAATTCTTTTCAAGATGATACAATGGAGTCTGCGTCTTTGCGCGAGAATCTAGATAAAAGAATTGAAAATGCCACAATTACAGCTCAAATGCATTTTATTGATAAACATAATAAAGAATTTCATAATGATGTACAAGAAAATAAATATATAAACTGTAATACTGAAGGATATGAAAAAAACATAGAACAATATTCTATCGATTGTGTTCAAGAACAATCTTTAAAAACAAATGAAACAAATGAAATTGAAAAGACAATGAATGAAGAGGTAGAAACAGAATCGGCATTAATACAGAAGCAAAATCAACAAACACAAGATATACAGAAATACACAATATCTTCTTCATTAAAATCTCCTCTTACAGGAATGATAATAGGTAGCAATAATGAATGCTCATTAAATAAATTCAATTTTGATGAAAAATCGATACAAAAAGATGATATTTGCACCATCAATAATAAAGACAATTTAAATAATAATAAAAAGACGATCAGTGAAAATATAAATTCTAACAATGTATCACATCAAAATTTTATTGAGAAACAGATAAAGAATTCGAAATTCAACTTAATTATTGATCAACCGATGCAAAAGATCGAGATAAAGAATATAGATAAAGATTGTGTTCCAAAAATGATCGAAGAAAATGATAAGTCTATATACATTAATCAAGATCATAATGAGACAAACTTAGAATTCCAAGAAAATAATAGACAATGTAAAACTTCAATAGATATCGAAGATAAACAGTCGGAAAATCATATGCACAGTAAGTCGTACAAAACTCGTAAACAAAAAAGTAGGGACTCCGAGAAAAAAACCATACCTGACAAAATTTTGCGCTCCTCTAATATTACCGATTTAGTAATGGAAGGTTTAATGTTTACTATACGACAAGATCAGGATAGTGTAGCCGTCATTGAACAAAAGACTAAATTAGAAATAGACGAAGTCTTAGAAAATTCAGAAAAGGTAGAAACGAAAGCTGGAGAAAAATGTTTATTAAATTCGAGCTTACTAAGGTTGGAGAACTTGGTGACTATGATTGACTCTCCGCGCAGTAAAGACGAAGAGCATAAAAATCACCACACAATCGGCAATAGTGCAAATCTATCGCCTTTCAATGCTTTTCCTAATGATATATATAATGATGTATATAATGTAAATATTAATGAGGTAGATACAGGAATGAATGAATCAAATGTTTCTAATTATGATAAACATAATACGATGAAACATTTAAATCTGTACCAATCACGATGGCAACATCAATGCGTTTCCTCTAAGATTAATAGTTGTTCAGCAAGCGAAATCTCGATAGAAAATCGAGAACAATTAATGGAATGGCAAGGTAGTAATGATGAGCAAAATAAAAATTATAAAAATAACATCGAAATTAGAAAACAAGAACATTATTTCTGGGATAATATTCCTGAGATTTCGCTGTCTAAGAAAATAAATGCAGGATTGCAAAATACAGCATCACTAATTAATAGAAATATCGAAGAGATAGACAAATATGATAAATCGATGGAAGAACAATATAGTTCTTCACCATCAAATTACTTGTTAAATTCAAGTAAAATGTCCACGGTTTCTGTAATTTCTGAGGACTCTAATTCGATTGAATTATCTCACCGAGAGGCAAATGCTCCGAGAATAGTTTCGAACGAATCTATTACTATTGAACAAATGTCACCAGCCTTGCAGAATATTTTGCGACACAGATGCAGAGCACGCAAATCTTCAACGACCAGCAATGGAATGTTTCAACAGAATGAACAGAAAATGCAATCTATGCCATTGATGGAGGACACAATTTCTGAAACGGATAACTTGAAAGATAAATGTACAGATTCCAACATAGTAAATATCACAATTAATTCGAAAAAAATTAATAATAATGAGAAATCTTGTGCAATGATCAATAAGAACGTTTCGGAGATGAATAGAAACACACATGTAAAGAATTCGAAAAAAAAGAACGGGACTCGTCGTACTTTACGAAGTTCATCATCAAAGCATGATTCACCAAGAAAATTACAGGATATCACAGAAGAGTTTTATTGCGACTTGATGCATGTACACAACGAAGACAATGCTATTCGAAATAGATGTCTCAAGCAAAAACAAAAATCTTTGAACAATCTCAATGGCATTAAAAGCGGCAAAGTACGTATACAAATGTTGAAGTTCATTCAGGACATCACAGAGGGTGTTAGAGTGGTGGTGAAACGGCTAAATATAGACAATAAATCTAATTTATTAGAGAAAAATTCTAATTTAATTTAACAATGTACTCTTATTAAAAATTTATTGCAAAGTTGTAAGAAAATAATTTTATTATATTTACACTCACATATTCTTGTATATTATATAAATACATTGTTCTTTGTAGCTGAATTACACATTGCTAAAGCTTCGTCAAATTTTAAATTATTTTAGTCAAATTATAATATATATTACATTTATTTCATTTTAAGTACAAATGACAATAGTTCAGTTACAAAAAATAAACAAATTCATAAAACATAATGAATCATGAATAAGATGATTGTGACTTCAGATTTTCAGCGTCTTACTCTTATCCTGATTCTAATAGAATTAGTTAAATATATTATTACATCAATGTAAATAGTACATTTTTATTAAGGATTCTTGAATTTAAATTTTTTTCAAAAAATTTATGATTAAAGAAAGATATTTTTTTCCGAATTTTTATTTATTTATTTTTATATTTTTTTATTAAAAGGAAAAGAGTATTACATTTTCTTGTAAACATTAATGTTGGATTAAAAAGGATTTATATATATATATATATATATATATATATAAATAATATATACATATATTTATTTATTAGATATATTTATTAGATTTATTAAAATATATTTTATAAATCATAGAATAAACAAAATTTTATCATAAATTAATGTTAAAGAAACTAAAGACACTAAAAGTGAGTAATTTATTCGATGTGACTAGAAGCATAATTAAGAAATATAATATTTAAATATCAAAATTGTAATATCGAACATAAAACGAACATAAACTGATCGATGTAGACAATCGAATTTTGGACAGAGCACTGTTCGTTCCACTTCAACTTATTGCATTAGGTGTAGGAATAAAGAACAGACCTATAGTTTTCGTGAATACTGTTCGAAAATTGACAGCGGGAAAAGTGTCGATACATACTTGTTGGAGCAAAACGTGCAGAAACCGACTAATATTTTCCTAAATCAATATTATCCGTTATTATTTAATATAATATGGATAATGATAGCATGAATTTTCATAATATCGTAGACAGTACCGTAAGTATTAAACAGAATACATTTTTAAACAATTTAATTGTGCGAGGATGCATGTTGGAAATGTGAGGTTAGGTTAGGTTAAATTATAGCATTAAATTAATTCTACATACATAAAAAAATACTTCTTGACATTTAAAGAAAATTCTTCTTAGCCTGAATTGTATAAAAAATGTATGAAAATTCGTTAAGGCAATGTATACATGCTTTTGAAATTTTTAGACCGCTGGAAAATTATCGCGATCATGCCGACATGCCGGTACCGAGATCGTTTCGTCTTCCTGTGGATTTGGTTTTTATAATTAATTGTGTATTTTTCATCTTTTCTCTCTTTCTCTTCAATGTTTGTTATTATAGCTAATATTTTCTGTTAATAAAGCGAAATAAATGTCTGTACGAAAGTTGATGAAAACAAAGAGGAAAATTCTAATGCAATTCAGTGTAGAAATAAAAGCTAAATCCTTAATCTTAATGTATTTGGAGTTCAAGTGTTTTAGCAGAAATAATTGACTGCTGAAAAAAATTAAACGGTTATATGATTATCGGATGTATTTTTTATGTCTTTTGTTTTATATAAAATATAATTATGTTTTCTAAAATAATCTAAAACATACTCATATAAGGTTTGTACTCTGTAAGATTTAATCTTAGAAAGATAAGCATGCTTACATTTGATGAAATTTAAATTGCATTTCTTAAATAATTTTTACAATATATTTTATATTTTACATATTTTACACATTTTATGTTTTAGTTTTGTTTGGTAAGATACAGGGTTTCTTAAATAGCAGACACTAATCATATAGCATTCCTGATTAAAAATTGTTAAAAATTGAATTGAAAAGTCTTCTATCATTTTGCAATTTTCGTGATAGTTAATGGTTGGGCAGCCGCATACGCGCTTATTCGGCAATATTTATAAATTAATATTTCGTCAACCATTCCGAAAATTGCAAAATTGACTTTTTGACTTAATTTTTAATTAGGAATAATGCTGTATGATTAGTATCTGCTATTTAAAAAACACCCTGTATATTATAAATAAAATGAAATTCAATATTATGCAAACATTTCTAAGTAGATGCAACGTTGACTTTAAACGGCTTAAAATTCTCCCTCTCTTTCAACTTTAAAGAGAGAAAGTTTTGAATTTCTTAAAGTCAAATTAACGTTGGTGCAAATCAGGTTTCAATTTAAAAAAAATTAATATTTTAAAAATATATTTTCAAGACTATGAATAACTAGCTAAAGGTTAAAGAATATTTAGTAGCGCATATATTTAATTTTTTTTTCTGCTTTTGTCAATATTTTTCAATCATTTGAAATATGATTTAATAAAAAATTTTCAGGAACATGATTATAAAGTAAAGAAAGCGAAAGAATCAATGTTGTTATTGAAACAGAAAATGTGCAAAACAGAGTAAGTGTTTCTTAAGTGTTTCTATTTTTTTATTAGATTAATTTTTTATTAAATTAATTTTGATATACTATCAATATCATGGAAAGATTAATAAAATTTTTACTGTTTCAGTATTTTAATTAAGCAATATACTCAAAATATGAAAGAAGTTGAAAATTTAAAATCAAATTTGGAAATCGCAAAGAAAGAGGCCAAACACATAATATCCGATTATTCGTCCGCCAAGGATGAGATAAGGGAGTTAAAATGTGTAAATAAATAATTCTATTTTTGTGAATATTTACTTTGTGTGAATAAGCAAATTTCGATCACAATTAGCTCGAAAAGTTAATCTATTTATTTTTGCATGTTAACTGACATGCTTTTTTATTTTTTTGAAAAATATTGTTTTGTGTCATCGATACGTGGCAAGTGCAGATTTTAGTGCAATACAAAATTTACAGTGCATAAATGTGTGTATTTTTGTAGTATGTAATTATTTATAGTATTAGCTTTTATTTTCTTTAAATTCTTTTTAAGAAAATATTGGCTATAACTTTAATTTTACATTAGAGGTTGAAAATGTGAATATTATATCTCGATGAATAATTATACAATTTTATTTTATATATTTATGCTAGTTTGCTCATATTGGCTGTTTATATTGATGTGAATATTCTTGATTAGATTTTTTTATAAGTATCGTTCTTTAATTATTATTATATCTTATACGTTAATAATATTTTTTAAATTTCAGAAAATTGTAAAATATGAGCAAAGTAATGAAAAATTAACGAACAAAATAAATGACTATAACATAAATATAGCTGCAGATAAACAGAGTATACAACAATTAACATGTAAAATAAAAGAACTAGAAGAAGAACAATCAGCTAAAATTATGGAACATAATTTGGACAAGTCATCCTTCGAAGGTAACGATAAATTAAATCTCTTTTATATTGTATTATTTCTGTTATTTCTATTATCTGTGTTATTTCTTATGTATATATTATGCAATATATACAAAAATTAAATTTGTTTATTATTTATGTCTAAATAAGATTTATTCTTTGTTTACAGATAAAATTAAAGAATTGGAACATGAATTAAAAATGTTAAAAAAGGATGATATATCAACTGTGACGAAAAAAGGTGGTAAAAAAAAAGAGAAAAAGATAATTTCTACAGATGTTGATACGTCTAAGCAAAGTATAAGTCAGTACAAAAGAAAGTACAAAACTTAAAGCAAATATTTTTTTATTGTTACTTATTATGTGAATCATTTATAGGTATAAAATCTACTTCAGATATTGGCATTAATGTATCACTGTGTAATATTGAATCAAGCATAAAATGCGAAGTACGAGACCAAAATATTATGACTGATGAATTTTATCACACAAAAAATGATCCACATCCATTATTTTGTGAAAAATGTGAAGCTCATTTATCCCCAGAGTTGACTCCTGAAAAAATATTCAAAACTATGGTTGCATGTCCAAAATTAATTGAGAAAGATTTGCCTCCTTCACCGAAAAAGATTTATTCGCCGCCATGTTCATTACCTAGTAAGTAACAGTAACTAATGCAATATCATATGCGTTAATCATACATTCTTTTATTGTATACAAGATGTCCGAAAAAAGCTATATCAACTTATATAACTTTTTTCCTTCTTTTTGGATCCCGAATCACTTCCCGAAGTATTGCGGGCGATTTTCCGGATACCCTGTATAATATATCTATATTACATTGTATTATTAGATTTATGTTTACATCTATTTTTAATTTTTAGATACCTACCTGGATTTTACAAATAGAAATGAAGACTCTCTCTCTAAAATATCATCTATACCTCATCTATGTCCTTACAGCCCATATAGTGATTCAATAGCAGGCAATATAAAATCACAATCGGGAAGGTCATCCACAATGACACAAATTTGCGAAAATGTTGAATTAAGAAATACGGATATTTCACACATACCACTTGTATCCAATATACCCAGTAATCTCAATGCAATTCCTACCTTGTCTCAAAATAATAACTGTGCAAGAGAGCATTTCTGCTCTGATGATTTACTAGTTAAACATTCTATATCTATTAAAAAAATGAAAAGAAAAATCCAATCATTAAAAAGTAAAATGAAAAAGTTTCGAAGATTGAAGAAAAAAATAGATACTAATTCTCGTTGTCGTTGCGTTATGAATCATAAAGATGATATCTCGCTAAATTCGAATCTAATTTCTTTAATCTGTAAAGGTGTAGCAGAATATTTTAATGAGAAAAAAGAAGCATGTCCTAAAAATGAGCGAGATATCGATTCGGAAAAGTGTATTTGTTGCTCAAAAAGGACAGAGCTAAAAAGGAGACAATCATGTAATGCATATGAAAGCATGTTTTCGAAAATTGAAAATTTTGATGAAAATGAACGAGTACGAGATACATGTTGTGATAAAACTGAGAATGCTACGAATATTATTGATGTTTTACAATTTAATCATACATCTAAGAATATATTGTCGAGTGTACATAAGAATTCATATTCCAAAATAAATATATCCAGCACATCTCTTAATGACATTGAAATCGACAAAAAGTTACTTCATAAGCAAAATACATTGCATTCAGTAGAAGTAGTACCTGTTGAAAATAATTTTACGATGTCACGTTTAAGCATTGACAAATTATATGTAAACAATGATATCTTAAATAAAAATAATGTAGTAGACGCTAACGATGTAGATAATCAAACTGAAACTGGAACAATGTCTTTATCTAAAAATAAAAAATCTTTGGATCATGCTGATGGCAAAACTATCGACATTAATACAGAGGAAAATAAAATAATAAAAAAAGATGAAATTATACATAAAGATAAGTTTAATGAAATATATGCAAATGATAATATCTCATATAAAGATAATATAGAAGATATCGATATGGATAACCAGAAAATTGGAATGATATCTTTATTTAAAGATGAAAATTTTTCTGATTATACTAAAGATAAAATTATCGACATTAATGCAGAAGAAAATAAAATAGAAAGAAAGAGCCAAAGTGTACATAAAGATCAAGTTGATGAAATGTACACAAGAGATGATTTCTTAAGTAATCATACTATTGATATTCAGATAGAAACTAGAAATATATCTAATGAAAATTCTATTGATAATGGCAAAATTGTTGATATTAACACAGAAAGTGAAATGAAAAAAAAGAGTAAAAATATGCACAACGAAATATATGCAAGCGATGATCGTTTCGGCAAAAATAATGTAAAAGCTATTGATATGGATAATCAGATAGAAGCTAGAACAATATTCTTATCTAACGATACAAATTCCACTTATCATGCTTATAGTAAAATTGACGTGAATGCAGAAGAAAATAAAATAAAAACAAAGGACCAAAATATAAATGAAGATAAACTTGATGAAATACATGCAAGCGATAATCTTTTAAGCAAAAGTAATGTAGAAACTATTGATACGGATAACCAGACAGAAACTAGAATAATATTATTACCTAATAATGAAAATTCTACTATTGATGACAAAATTGTTGATATTAATGTAGACAAAATTGAAATAAAAAGAAAGTGCCAAAATATATACAAAGATGAGCTTAAAATAAACACAAGCGATAATATCTTAAGCCAAGATAATGTAGAAATTGTTGATATGGATAGCCAGACAAAAACTAGAATGGTATCTAACAATGAAAATTCCACTGATCTTGCTCATAGTAAAAGTATCGTTATTAATATAGAAAAACGTAATATAATGAGAAAAGGCCAAAATATACAGAAAGCTAAAGTTGGCGATCGCTTATTAAAGAATTTACGAAATTTAAAGAGAAAGAAGCAACCAATTTCGCATATAAATAAGCAAGAGAATATTAAATCATATTCAGATCATAATTTTGAAAATCTTGAATTAGCAAAAAAACCGCGAATTGAAAACGAAAAAGAGATTAATGACAGTTCATTAAATCATATTAAAAATTTGAAAAGAAATTTAGATATACAAGCAGAGTCCACAAATAAACAAACAGATGATAAATTATGCTCTAACCATTATGAACCGAAAAAAGTACGAATCGCACATACTCCAAAAATGTCAGTTCATCAATTGAGCGTCAATAGAAATAATTCTACACATTGTACGATAAGAAATATAGCTATTTTAGCTACTTTAGCGATTCGACAAACAAATAATGTAAATCAACAATTAAATACTGACAAGGATAATTCATTAATTGAAAGCAAGAAGAATCCTATAATAAATAAGAAATGTGATGAGGAAAACGTTGTCAAGTCTATCAAAACAAATAGTATTGACGAAAGACCTGTAAACGAAAAAAATTTAAATTTGATGAATATTGAAAATTCTCTTCAAAATAATGATATTACTCCACCTGCTATTAATATTGAACATGTTTCTGAGCTTGCGAAATGTGATGATGTGATTGAAGATACAACCAACAAAAATATTTCAATAGATAGAGTAGTAGGAGAGACTTTGAACAATAGTGACGAGTCGAATGTAGTACATAACAATATTGTAAATGGTACAGCGAATAATTTAAAACTTGAAAAATCAATTTCATTGAGAACACGTGTTATTACCCGCTCTATATATAAAGACTTAAAACATGACAAAGTTAGTGAAACATTGGATATAATTAAAACTAGAAAAGAGATGTCGCCAACCGCTGAATTGGAATATGCTTCTGAGACATTTGGAAATAAGAGTCACAACGATCACATTTCAAATGATGAATCATCGGTTCTATCTGATCGATCAAACGTGGAAGCAACGCGAAATGAAGATTACAATAATAGCGGAATATCTGACGGGACTATTGCAGTTCCATGTTCACCATTATCGAGAGACATCAATGAAATGAATAATGCAAGAAACATACAAGAAAAAACTTGTATTAGTAATAGAGTAATTAAGATGCAGGCTATCGAAATAAAAACTCAAAATAAAAATCTAGTCATGAATCAACGAAATAAAAAAATGGAACTTGTCTTTGTCCCTCATAATTTCGAGGAATCTCAGGCGCCAATATCACGATTATATAAATATATTAACAAAAAGAAATGTACCAAAAAACATAAATTATCATGTAAAGAAATAAAATACGCTTGTAAGATAACAGGTATATTTAACAAAAATATGATTTCAAGATATAACTTTTGAATAAAAAAACAATTATATTTAGATCTAACAATTTATATTCCAGGTTTCAATAATTGATATAAACATAAATATATATAAAAATTTTATAAAAAGTATATTTCAAAATATATTTTTTCTTAAAGAAGTTTAAAAAAACTCTTAGTTTTAAATGCTTTCTCTTAAAATATACTATCCTTTTAAACAAGATTATTAATTTAATTCTGTATATCACATATGTTTTAGACAAATTTGTAAAGAAGCAACTACGACGACTTATGAATAGTGATTGGAAAGATTCTATATATGATTCTATACATGACGATATAAAAGTAAAATTGAAAAATACTTGCGGACCTCGTATCATAGCCAAGTTAGTATGCCATTTTGTGACTTTTAAATATATAAAAATGTCAGATTAAGTTACATATATTAAAGGTATTATTTCATTATATTAATAGAACAGTATATAGCAAACAGTTAGTTCCCCAATAATTCAATATTTATCTTGTTTAACTACAGAAACATTAAAGCATTGATTAAAATGAAGCAATGTATATTGTAAAATTAGAAATTTGCATATTAAATGAATAAAAAGAGGAAAATAATATTTCTTTTACGTCCATTTTAGATGCATAGTAGAGTTTATAATAGACGAAGTCGATCATACAGAAGCTTTGGATAAATCATTTACTCCCCCAGCACCATTGATGACAAAATTTGAACAGAAGATCATAACGTTATTATTCGATTTAGAAGCATCGAAACCAATGGTGATTTATTTCGTACAAGCCGCCATCGAATTTCATATGTTTAGACTTGATAGTGATGTGAAGGTATATTTTATTTGTCTATAATAGAATATAACAATTTAAATCATGTTGTTATGATAACAACTTTTCAGTTTTAAATTATTAACATTTTTACGTATGTAGGACCCGATTGATTCGCTCACACGGATATATGTCGTTCTGTCACGTATTCAGAAGGATAGAGAAAAAGTACGCATGATGTGTTGCAGTGCTCTCTATTGCATGAATCTGAAATCAATAGCTGTTTTAAATACAATATTAATGTGCTGGTCTGAAGTTCTTCCGAATGCTGAGACGAACAAAGGTATCATATACATTGCAAGAAAAGCTAGTTTGTCAAGAAAAACAACAATAAATTCGATACATCACTGACATAGTAATGAATGACTTCAGCTTTAATCATTGAAATCGTGCACAAAATTGCATCGTTTATATTTATAAATGTATATTGTTTAATGTATATTGTTTAATTCTTCCAGAAATATTATCAAAATGCATAGCCTTTCTTATCAACTCACTACATATTAGTACCGATAAGGACCGAATATTAAAGAAATTAAAGCATTTAAAATCATTGGTATCGAGATGTCATAACTATACTAGCGAAACAGTAAATGATATTGTTAAGGAACTTATGACTGCTCTTAAAGGTAAACATATTTGCCGCATCGCACATTTTTTTTTCTATTATATTAATTAACTGCAAATTATATTTTGTTTAGCTAAACGGATCGAGGGTTTGGATACAGCTATTATACTTGTTGCAAAGCGAGAAAAGGCACAATGGACATATAAAAATATTATTGAATCTGTTCTATTACCAATGATTATAAGCAATCAACATCCCTGCATATACAGTGCATTTTCTTTACTCGGTAAATTTTTTAAAATTATTATATTATATTTTTGATGAAGGAATACTAATGTATCCGATATTATATTATTACTTATAGGAAGGCTTTTGCGCGCATTCCCATTACAAGATAAAAATCAAATTGTGCACGACATCTCTGAACAGCTCTGTGTCCTTATCCAATCTGGCCAAGGTAGTACATTCATTTTTCATGTGTATGAAAAACTAATTTTCAACACACCGATAACATATATTTTTATATACACACTATACATATATAATCTGATTAATTTTTTAAACAGGTTCACACGATCAACAAGAAGGCATAATATCTGCATTGCTCAGCCTTTCCAGACAAAAATTCGATGTTATATCGTGGCCTGTAATAAAATGGACGCCGAGTAAATCTTTAAGACCGATTGTCGACACACAACTGCAGACGTTCTTACATACACGTACTTCAAAATTTTGGAAAGAATATTTACAGAAAAAAAATATTAAACTTATCCAAAGTAAAACTTGAAACGTTGATGAAATTAAGTAAGTGTAATTTGTTGTTAAATCTTTGTGTAATCAACAACTCAATGCTAACAATAATATTTTTAATTAATTAAGCAGAATTACAATAAGAAATATGTTGATTACGAACGTTTAATGTTCAAAATACCAATTATTGTTTGATTTTAGCGAAGTTATAATACTTATAATTTATATTTGATGATATAACATATAGTTTTATTTCGCTGTTGTCATCTTGCTTGCCATGTTTATCTAATATAATTATTTAATTTTTCTATTAATTTACACGTATTAGAATATATATTTATTTTTTAAATGTGGATTAATTTTCACTCTTAAATTCTGTACAGTTCTGCTTGTTGTTAAAAAACCGTTTTTTAGTTCTAGTATTTATAGAAGAAAATTACATTTTATTTTATTATAAAATATTAAAATGTTTTCTTTTTATTTAGAACAAATTGATATTTCCTCTTGTAAAAATATATAAATATTATAAAATTAACGCCTTTTATATTGCTTATTAATACGTAACTCTTCTGTTAAATATCTCATAATATCAAATAATTACTCTCTGATTTTCATTTAAAGATTCGAAAGACTTAAAAATAATACATCTATATATTGTGTGGCCGAACTAAATAATAATTTAAAGAAATGAATAAAACATAATTAAAATCAATAAAGTCATGATAAAGAATTATAAATAACTATTTTGTAAGTACCAACATCTACTGTTGGATTTGACTAAAATTTAACATTTTATATTCCTTAAAAACAATGTTATCCAGTGATAAAATGAAATAAAATGAGATATTTGTATGATTATAACATTTCGATCTATTTCATGAGCAACACATTGAATTAAATAGCATTTCTGAAATAGCATTGTAGAATAAACGTTAACAGTAAATCGTTCCAATTGATATTATTTTACTTTAATATTATTCGAAATATATATCACAAAAATGTCGCTGGATGTGTATATATTAGAATATCAATAAAAAAATAAGATATAATAAAATGAATAAATCGCGTCAAACATCGATTACGTGATTTAAAAATTTTCAAACAAGAGAGATTTTATAGTTTTTATTTTAATATAATAATGATAAAAGTAATTATAGTAGCAATAATAATATATAATAATAATAATAATAATAATAATAATAATAATAATAATAATAGATAATATTTAACATATCGTAAGTTTTCATTCACAGAGCACACTAAGTTAGTACATGTACAAGATTTCTTTACAAAAATAATAACAATGTTTTGATGCAACATTGCCGATCGATAATATCTCTCTTTTTTCCTTTGTTAAAACGTCGTTTAGCAACTTTCAGATTAATTCTTAGCCGTTTCCAAATTAACTGAATCTTTGGTATGTTGATGTCGGATAGCATATTATAAAAGTTTGGTATATCTAATCCACTATTATCCACCATCATAAAATACCCGCAAGAATGAGCATAAGGATTGTCATTTCTAAGAACCAGCCATCGGAAAGTGACGCGGAATAAAGATTTGGGAATTCGCAAATTTTGAATAAAATGGTATCATTTAACAGAATAAAAAATTAATAGCCGTAAGCATCAGTTAATATTATTGTTTTCATATTGACTAATCGTTATAACTATAAATTGATCAACGAATGATATCACAATACTATTGCAAATTGAGAATGAAGTTTCGTAGAATATTGTTTATTTTTTATTTTGATTTTTAGCAATTTCACGGAGTTGTGCGTCAAAATTTTAACTATGATAGTATATGAAAATCGACAAGAATTTGGAACAATAAAGAAAATATATGTCATATATAATCGTATTTTATGATATATTGAAATATGATATATCGAAAATAGTCAAATTTTTTAAATTAAAAATTCGCACTTAATAATTATTAATTTTGAGTAAACTAATTTTGAGCAGCGTATACATCTTTCGTTTGACTATAAGAAATGCATGACATCGTTTAATAGTGTTATTTCATACATCTAAAATTACAATTAACTCAACATGATATAATTTAAATAATGCTATTTACTTCAACTATATAGTAAGAGATAATTATCGATGGTGCGCGAAGGAAACCGCATTTATATCATGTTTTTGGATGACATTTTGGTGTCGTTTTTATATTTGTGTGTATTCGCACAGAATACAATACGCGACGTTATCTGATGTAATAAAATGTCATCTGTATGATACACTAATTGTATAAATTATTACCCTCTCAAAGCTGGTTATCATAATGCTTCATTTATCATCTCTGACGACAATTTACAAGATACAAATCATAATAAGGCTCTCGTTTGATTGGTTTGGATTCGGCCGAGTCAAGGAAAAGCATTAGATTAGTGGAAATACTAGTTAATCATCGAATGACATGAAAAAGAAAGGTCTTAAATTCAAGATCTCCGTATAGATTATCTTCAATTACAATGTCATACGCTAATGTTCCAGCAATTTTGTTGTGTGTATTTGTTTATAGAATATGGAACAATTAATATTATCATTTGATTTGGAAACAAAAGAAAACATATGTTTAAAATATAGGACAAGTGACAATTTTATTATGTGGAGACACGGTAGTGTCTCAGCGCTAAGCCAAGTTTAGCTATACATGTATGTATACAATGGAAGTATTAATTCCAAGATATTATAGCGAGTACTTTATTAATAAATTTTTTAGAAATAGCATCTTAAAATTAGAAGCAAAGGCCATTTTTTTTCTTTCATGCCATCCGATAGTTCTGTATTAAATACGCATTCTGGATTTGGATGTGACACAGTGCACACAATCACACATTCTATTCTCAGCACTCGTTTCGATACTGTGTATTTCATACATTCCTTTTCACAAACAAGTCCTTATTAAATAGTTTTATTGAAATAATAAGAATAATTTCTAATAGTAAACAAATAGTCATAATTAATTACATTAGTTAATAATAATAATAACAATAATAATAATAATAGTATACGTATTATTATTATTATTATCATTATATATTACATAATATATATAGTAATAATAAATTAGGAACCACGTACAATATGAAATATGGGAAATTAAATTAGAATACATTTTGTTAATGAGGACTATTTATAAATAATAAAAATACCATCTGTATATTCGCTTTTATAAATGTTTAGGCCACGCTTTCGATTCTTACATTAAGTTTTTTTTCTCTTTCTCTTTAGCTCTATCTTTTTGTAGTAAGCAGAAATCTTGAGTAGTTTGAATAGAGAAAGCCGTTTGTTGTCATAACTAT
>Ga0157363_1000552_pt1 | contig 28914 bp, 26 predicted proteins | sample AttsexASBM1_FD_111477 | JGI IMG/M metagenome (GOLD analysis project Ga0157363, IMG submission 111477) | Fungus gardens microbial communities from leaf cutter ant in Ribeirão Preto, State of São Paulo, Brazil - Atta sexdens ASBM1 | ecosystem: Host-associated > Fungi > Mycelium > Unclassified ... | reverse complement strand
CCATGGCCGCCGCCAGACCGGGATCGGAGCCAAGAAGTGTGGCATAATCAGCCATCAGGCATGCGCCTTTCCGGAAGTTAAGGTTCGGGTGACTCTTTGTGTCTTTCGTGGGTCTCGCATTACTGCCATGATATGCCAAGACAGACGCCCACCCCCAGCCCCGGATAACCAGCCTGCCGGATGACAACCCCGACCGCCCTGGTGCAAAAGGTCTGGCGATGATGCGACGCCACCTTCTCCTTGCCGACCGGCTGTTTTCTGCCAGGTCCTTTCCCGACGGACGGCCCCGCCTATGAGCGGAACAGCCACCGTCACATCTGGAAAGCCTCAGAAGCGCGAGCCGCAGCTCTTCGCCCCCTCGGCGCGGACTGCCCCCGCACGTCCGCAGCACGCCCCGGCCGGGACGCGCGAACGCCTGAGAGATTACGTCCCGCCCGCAATCCCGGTGCGCCCCGTGCTGACGCCGATGATGCGTCCGCAAACCATTGTCGAAAACGGGCCAACAGTTCCGTTCATCTTCTCGGCGGGGCTGCACGCGGCCATTCTGGCCTTCCTGCTGATGCAGCATCAGGGCATGCATGGCTCGCCTGCGGGGCAAGAGCAGCCGCAGGTCGAGATGGTTTTCGATACCCCGCCTTCGAAAAGCAGCATGCGCGGCCCACGGGCGCATGAAGAAGGCGGTGCGCCCCCTCCTCCCTCGGCCCAGAGCCCGCAGGAAACACAGGAAGACCAGCAGCAGCCGCAAAAGGAGGAGTCCACTCCGACGCCTGCCGTTCCGACGCCTGAGACACCGTCCGCGCCTGAAGTGCCAGAAGAACCCTCAGCCGAATTGCCCAAGACAGCCCCCACCCCGGCCCCCATTACCCCCGGAGCAGCGCCAAGCCGCCGCAGCCAGCAGACGTCGCCACATGCCCATCACGCGCAACGATCAGTCCGCTCCGACCGGAACAATCCGTTCGCCCATCCAATGGATCTGTCCTTCGGTGAACAGCCGTCGCCCTATCGTCGTCACCGTGGCCGTGCCTCGGGGTCCGGTGGTCCGATCGACATGTCTCTTGGACCGCTCAGTCTGAACGGCGCAATCAATGCGCCTTACCAGGCCCGCACGAGCGTCAAGGGCGTCAGCGAGGATTACGGTGGGGAAATCGACCGCTGGATCCGGGCGCATATGTACTATCCGGAAGAGGCTGCCCGCGCAGGCGAGGATGGTCCATCTTCGGTGCATGTGGTGCTGGACCGTTCGGGCCATGTGAAATCCGTCCGTCTCATGAGCCAATCCGGCTCCTATTCATTGGATGCGGCGACGACCGGCATGTTCCAGGGCGCACATCTGCCGCCGGTCCCGCCAGACATGAAGGGCGACCATTTCGATATCGACGTCACGATCAACTACATCCTGATCCGCCGGTAAGGGCACGGCATCAAGCGGAGGGCGCGGCTTCGACATCGGAGCCGCAATCCCATACAGTCCGTCAGGTCACCGTCCTGTTGCCGGAGCCCCGATGCGCCGTTTCCGTTCTGCCCTGCTGCCTCTCTGCCTCCCGCTGGCCCTCCCGCTGGCTCTGGGGGGCTGTTTCAGCCTTTCCCGCCCTTTCGCCGACCCCGGACAGCAGGCCAGATACCTCACGGCAGCCAATCTCCCTCCTGCGCGCCTCGCCGTCCCGACCCCGCCGAACGCCCTGCTGTCCGACGATGCTGCCGCGCTTTGGGCTCATGATGTGGCGCAGGCCATGGTCAATCAGTCCGTTCCTGCCATCGCACAGCCCCGCAAAAAGGGAGACTGGTGGGTAAAATTGAGCGCGGCCACCCGCGGAAATGCGGTCGTCCCCCACTACGTCATCATGACCCCGGAAGGAAAAGTCCGCGCGGAAACCGACGGATCTGCGGTGGATATGGCGTCCTGGAGCGCAGGAGACCGGCTGGCGCTTCAGGATGCCGCCATACAGGAAGCGCCCCAGCTTGCGACCCTGCTGACGGGCATTCAGGCGAACATGATGCAGCAGGACCCGCACAGCCTCATGAACCGCCCGGCAAAAATCTGCTTCAAAGGCGTCACCGGTGCCCCCGGAGACGGAAATGTCTCCCTCGCCCGCGCCTTCTATTCGTCCTTTCCCGACAAGACCAACACGGTCACGACAACCGAAAAAGGTGCAGACTTCATCGTCCGCGGAACAGTCGATCTCAAGAAAGGCGCTGCGGGCAATACCGGTCATCCGGTCGACCATATCGAGATCGTCTGGCATGTCCTGACGCCGGATGGGAAAGAGGCAGGCGCTGCCACCCAGCTGCACGACATCGCCCCTCATTCACTGGACGGCGCATGGGGCGATACGGCGGACATGGCTGCCGAAGAAGCAGCCCAGGGCGTCCGGACCATCGTCACTAACTATTCAGGCCGCGAACATGCCCCGCTGCCGGAGACAAAGGGTCCTCCGAAAAAATCGGCCTGATACAGAAGAACGGGGGTTCCATTCCATTAATGTAACTCTGAGTATCTTTATGTAATACAGTTTGTTACATCACTCCGGCCTTTTCATCCGGAGTGTCCGATGCGTCTTTCTTTCCGTTTGCTGCTGTCCAGCCTGGGTTTCTGTGCAGGCCTTGCTCCCCTCGCCGCTTTTGCAGACCCGGCCCCCGTCATTGTCGTAAACCGTGAGATCGGCCTTTCGATGACGGGCACGTTCCGCAACAGCGTCAGCGGCGGCAATTCCCGCCTGATGGAGAACAGCGGCTCGGGCTTCATCACACAATCAACAAACACCTCGCGCTACCGCACCATCGGTTGGACTCCCGGCTTTCAAGCCGATGCCTCGGTCATGTTCAACGCCTTCGGGATCGAGAACCTTTACGGCGCGCTCCATTTCTCGCTCGAAGACGGCCAGAGAAACTACAAGTCCCACTACCGCAGCTATTCCAGCAATTCTGCACCATACGGGTTCTCCGCTGGCGGAAACGACAGCTCCAACGGCACGGACAATCGGGGAGAGATCGGCAAGGGCTTTCTTCTGCTCTCCGATACCTTTCTGCTGACGCCTTTCATTCAGGGCGGATATGTTACGAGCAGCAGTGACGGAGATTTCGGCTACAGCTCTGGCCGTTACTTCGCGGGCGCTGGCCTGAAGGCCGATTACGCTCTCACATCCCGCCTCGTCCTGCGTGGGCGGTTCGGATGGGCGGAAGTCCTTAATTCCGGCATTTCCTACAACAACCAGCCACGTCCCCTGTGGGAAGGTGGCCTTGGCATGGATTACCGTATGACCCGACGCCTCCATCTGACGGCGGGAGGAGACTACTCCTATATTTCCTACGGCCATGACCGAAACGCCGAATCCAGCACGGAATTTGGCACAGCCTATTCCTACTCGGGCGTCTCAAGTGCCCTGAGCAACGGTCTGAAGCTGCATGCGGGTCTGGCCTGGCAGTTCTGACCCCGTCTGACAGACCGCGTCCAGCTGGCACGGCATGCAGTGACCGGCCAACTGGTGCGCGGAAAGAATGAAACAGGACGGATGACAGGGGGGCTTTGCGCTGTTAGAAGGCCAGCAACTTCCCTGTCGGACACCGGACGAGGCCGTTTTTCATGAAGATCGTAGCCTGCAACAGTAACTTGCCGCTGGCCCGTGCGGTCGCCCATGAACTCCGGATGCCTTTGTGCAAGACCGTGGTGAAGCGCTTTGCCGATGGCGAAGTCTTCGTCGAGATTCAGGAAAACGTCCGGGGTGAGGACGTCTTCGTCGTGCAGAGCACCTGCATGCCGACGAATGACCATCTCATGGAACTGCTGGTCATGCTGGATGCGCTGCGTCGTGGATCGGCCAAGCGCGTCACGGCTGTGATGCCGTATTTCGGTTATGCCCGTCAGGATCGCAAATCCGGACCCCGCACGCCCATCAGCGCCAAGCTCGTGGCGAACCTTCTGACGGAAGCTGGTGCGAACCGCATCCTGACAATGGATCTGCACGCCATGCAGATCCAAGGCTTCTTCGACATCCCGACCGACAACCTCTATGCCGCGCCACTCTTCGTGCGCGACCTAAAGACGCGCCTGCCGGACCGGGAACTCATCATCGTCTCGCCGGATGTTGGCGGCGTGGTCCGTGCGCGCCAGCTCGCACAGCGCCTGAACGTAGATCTCGCGATCATCGACAAGCGGCGTGAACGCGCTGGCGTGTCGGAAGTCATGAACGTCATCGGTGACGTCGCCGGCCGCTACTGCGTGCTGGTCGACGATATCGTCGATAGTGGCGGCTCGCTGTGCAACGCCGCCAACGCGCTCATGGCCCGTGGGGCGGAAGGCGTCGAAGCTTACGTCACTCACGGCGTTCTGACTGGCAATGCCTGCCAGCGCGTGAAAGACAGTCCGTTGAACATGCTGACGCTGACGGATAGCATTCCGGCGACCGAGGCCCTCCTCGAGACCCCGAATATCCGTCAGATCACGACAGCCAACCTCCTCGCCCGGGCTATGAGCGCCGTGGCCGATGAAAGCTCGGTTTCCTCACTGTTCGACTGAGCGTCCACCGGTCCACTCTCACGCCCCCTCTTCGTGAACGGACTTGCCCATGACCCAGATTATCCCCAAGCCCTACTGGTATCTGCGTCATGGTGAGACCGACTGGAACGCCCGGGGACTGGCGCAGGGCAGAACGGATATCCCTCTCAACGAGACGGGCATCGCCCAGGCCGTGCGTGCAGGAGAAGCACTCGCCCCCTTATTCCGCAACGGCAAGCGCCCGTTTGATCGAATTGTCTCATCGCCCCTGAAGCGGGCCTTGGTCACAGCGCAATATGCACAAGATACAATCCACGACCGTACGGGGATCAAAATTCCCCTAGAAATCAATGCAGGCCTTATAGAGGTCTGCTTCGGCCTCTATGAAGGCGCTCCCATGGACGAATGGTTTAAGTCCTGGATTGAAGAAGGGCAACATCTGGAAAACGGAGAAAGTTTCACAGACCTCTCCGTTCGCGCCATCTCAACGATCAACGCCGAACTCGACAAAGACGGAACACCGCTCTTTGTCGCTCACGGCGCATTATTTCGGGGAATACGCGCCGGAATGGGACTTCCGGCAAATGTCCGCCTGCCAAATGCGGTAGCACTCATGGCCAGCCCTACAGTCAGTGGCTGGTCTGTAGAGACCACATAAACATCACTGGTTTTTTACGAACCCCTGAATTTCTTTTCTGAAAATTCTCATTTCATCATCATTCCGCCAAGGCGCTCTATAGATGCTTTCATTCCAAATCTGAGACAATACCTCCCCGTTGCGATCAACATCTTCCTGTTGGAAAGAGCTTTCGCTTGGGGAGACCTCTATATTCCCTGAGATGGAATAAAATACGCACTCTGGCGAATTTTCTTTTATTATTTCGCCGCCATAGCCCGCACGAATCATCCTCATTGTATGCTCGACATGCTCGTGTCCATACCGGCCAAATCTGCTATCCAGATAGCCGACATAGGCAAGAGCTTCTTTTGTAAAACCTGAGCACTGACCGCTCAGATAACCCGATTTGTAGGGCTGATTCCATTGCCCCATTCCCTCACTGGCTGGACCAAACCAGGGGGGATCGAAATTAATGTGACCGTAAAGAGCTGATGACAGTACCCAATCTATATCCCAGCCAAATTTTGTCGGGAAAACATCGTCTTCCATTAAAAGAGTTAGTGAATTGGATAAAATTTCATTTGAAAAAAATAATGCTCTGTTTTTATTCCATGCCACACCTTTGTTTTCAGAACTAGCCCAATATATTCCACCCAAATCTTTCAGAAGATCTTTAGTTTCATCAACAGATCCGTCATCAGAGATAATTAAATCAATATCAAAAAATGAATTCTCTTTTATTTTATTTAAATTTTCAATTAATAATTTAGATCTGTTATAGGTTGTAACTGAAACACCAACGGAAAAATTCTTTTGACCAATAAATTGTGAAACTTTATCAGAAAAAATTCTGATAGATTCTATAGAGTTATCATAAAAACAAAAAACAATCTTGGCTTGTGTAACAATAACCAAATCTTTGAGATTTTCTATTTTTATTCCAATAGAAAATCTGGATTTTGTAGCTTTTTCGCCAAAATGGCTTACGACATCTGAACTATTCAAATAATTTATAACAAAGCTGTGCTCTGTTTTAAATTTTTCTTCAAATTGAACAGTCATTGAAATGATTGGATAATCTTCGCCAAATGCCCACCCGTCAACCTTCAAGTGACCATCTTTGAAATATACATTATCAATAGAATGTATAATATTTTTTTTGTTATCCACTACACGCATCCTCGATATAGTAATCTGTCAGTTTTATTTCAGTTATAAAGCCAATCCTTCATTATAACCAAAATAAACATAATGCCTGAACGGATCAATCCCATCGGCAGCTATATGAGGCCAATTGGCAAGATATTTTTTTGCATCGAATATTTTATATTCTCGTACGACGCCTTCATCATCAGCACTATCCGCAACAGCCATCGCGGGAACAGCTTGATCGGCTTCTCGACACGAAAACAGGGGGTTTTCCAATCCCAGCATTCCCAAAATATGGGGAATGTCTGGAACATAGACTCTCAAAGCTTTTGACAAGCGTTGATTAAACCAACTTTCTCCTTCGGTCAGTCGGCCCAGCAAATGTCCGCCAGGACCTTGAAAATTTTTCAAGGCTTCAGAATCATTGATATCAACAAACGGAGCTAATTTATTATATGCTCCGCGGATGAAGTCATTGTAAGGTTTATGGTGATAATGAAAATAGATAAATTGTGTATTTATTTCCGTAGATCCGAGAACTGTCTCACAAAAGTGAAAACCGTGATCTAATTTTTTAAGTGTATCTTTTCTAACAAAAACTTTTCCTGATGGTTGTGGCCAGTACCACCCAGGACTATTGACGATATTGAACAGATCCATCGTTATTCTGAATGGCCCCTCCAATCTATCCAAGCGTTCTAAATATGAATGAATACTATTTTTATTTGCTAAAATATTTCCATTGCTGCAGACACCCAAAAACTCATCAGCATCCATTGGAAATGCGAAATCGTATTCTTCGCCAGATTCATCAAGATTTTTTATAAATCTGGCAATGATATCTCCCTTGTCATGGAAATGTTGAGAGTCCCGATACCCCCAAATAACTGTCCCACCTACGCTTTCTAATAACAATAAATTATCAATAACAGACTGAATGGTACTCCCATTATCAAACACAACTATATTTTCAAATCCAAATAAATACCCATGGTACTTTATCCATGGAAGCAATGTATTATTCTCATCTTTTTGCATCGTTATGCATTTTACTATCATAAAATCTCCATATAATATTTAATGTTTTAATAAACCTGATTGAATGCCGAGTTAGCCGTTATATTTTTTAAAACTCTTGTTGACTCCTATCAATATCGTTATTTCTTTTAACATTATAGATCTCCTGTCGGACCATATCCATGCCCTCCATACGGACTTTAGTCGCACTCGCGACATTCACCAGCCTTGTTCCGCCAGCTCTCGCGCAGTCCCAGCCCATGCCGCTCCCCATGCCCGCCGCCATTCCTGAACCGCAGGACCGGGCGTTTCCCGGAACCATGACGGTCTCGGTTGATGCGACGGATACGCTGCATCATGTGATGTCCATTCATGAGACGGTTCCGGTACCGAAAGAGGCACAGCAGAAGGGAGAAATGGTCCTTCTGTACCCGATGTGGATTCCGGGCGATCATTCTCCCACAGGCGTGATCGAACAGCTCGCCAGCCTGCATGTGCAGAGCAACGGTCGTACGCTGGACTGGAAGCGCGATACAGTCAACGTGGCCGCATTCCATATCCCCGTTTCTGCCAGCACCCCGACGCTGGACCTTCATTTCCAGCTCCTGACGCCGATTTCGCCGGGTCAGGGCCGTGTGGTCATGACGCCGTCCATCGTCAATGTGCAGTGGGATCAGGTTTCGCTTTACCCGGCGGGATATTTCACTCGTGGCATTACGGTTCAGCCTTCCGTGCGCATTCCGCATGGCTGGCAGATCGGCTCGGCCCTTCGCGCCGGAGTGTATGGTGACGAAACGCATTTCAATGCCACGACGTTCAATACGCTTGTCGACTCTCCGATCTTTGCCGGACGTTATTTCCGCAAGTTCGACCTGACCGGCCCCGATCATGTTCCGGTCTCGCTGGATGTCGTGGCAGACGAGCCGGACTCGCTGGATGCAACGCCGTCTCAGATTGCGGCCCATCAGAACCTCGTCCGGCAGGCCACAACGCTGTTCGCCTCGCACCACTACGACCATTACGATTTTCTTCTCGCCCTGACGGATGAACTGGGCAGCATCGGTCTCGAACATCATCAGTCCAGCGAAAACAGCGCTGCTCCGGGCTATTTCACGGAGTGGGACAAGACATTCCCCGAGCGTGACCTTCTCGCACATGAATACACCCACTCCTGGAACGGCAAGTATCGCCGTCCGGCCGATCTGTGGGCGCCCAACTTCAACACACCGCAGCGCGGGTCCATGCTGTGGGTTTATGAAGGCCAGACACAGTATTGGGGCAATGTCCTCGCCGCACGTACGGGTCTCGTGACGAAGGATCAGGGTTTCGAGGCGCTGGCCTATATGGCGGCGTCCTATGACAACCAGACGGGTCGTCAGTGGCGTCCGCTGGAAGATACGACCAACGATCCCGTGATTGCACAGCGTGCCCCGCTGTCATGGCGCGACTGGCAGCGTTCGGAGGACTATTACGTTGAAGGGCAGCTCGTCTGGCTGGATGCCGATGCGCTGATCCGCAAGCTTTCCAACGATCACAAGTCGCTGGATGACTTCGCAAAGGCTTTCTTCGGCACCAACAGTGGCAGCTTCGTCGTCAGCCCCTATCAGTTCGACGATGTGGTCGCCACGCTCAACAGCGTGCAGCCTTATGACTGGGCCAAGTTCCTGCATGACCGTCTGGACACGATACAGCCGCACGCGCCGCTCAACGGTCTGACCAATGGTGGGTACAAGCTGGTCTATACGTCCAAGCCGACCGCCTTCGTAAAGGCCAGTGAAGCCGCACGCCACACCACGGACCTGTCCTTCTCGCTCGGCCTGACGGTCAATGCGACCGGACGTGTGGGACGTGAGCACTGGATGAGCCCGGCCTTCAAGGCAGGTCTGGTTCCGGGCGTGACGATCGTGGCCGTCAACGACATGAGCTTCACGCCACAGCGTCTGCTCCACGCCGTCACGGACGCACAGAAAGATCCAAAGCAGGACATCCGTCTGATCGTGAAGTCTGGCGACCATGTCACCACGGTCTCCATTCCCTATCATGACGGGCTGCGTTACCCGCATCTGGAGCGTATCGCAGGTACGCCGGATCGTCTGAGCGAGATTTACTCAGCGCGTCAGTAAGGCTGACACTTCAGGGGCGCTGCCCCGGAACCCCGCAAAGGGACTCAGTCCCTTTGATCCCGATTCAAACGTAATGGTTTCCAAAGGCCCCTCTTATCGACGTTGGGCCTTTGGCGGGTTTCAGGGCAGAGCCCTGAGCCTCACCAAGGCACCAACGACTTCCCGAGCGCCTTCTGGGCCGCTGGGGTCATGCCCATGTCATTCCGGTTCCACCAACCCCCGCCGAGAGACTGGAACAGCCCGACGCTGTCAGAGAACCGTGCACCCTCAGCCTGAACATAGGCCAGACGCGCCTGCGCATCCGTCTGCTGGGCCTGAAGCAGCACGAGCTCGCTGACATCCCCAAGACGCAACTGCCCACGGGCAATCGTCATGCTCTGCGTCGTGGCCTTCAGCAGCTCCTCGTCGGCCTTCAGGGCATCGGCATCGAACGTGACGGCATGCAGACTGTCCGCCACGTCCTGAATGGCGGACAGGACAGTGGCCTTATAGGTCTCGTTGGCCTGAAGTAGGTTGTCGCGCGCCTGACGCTCGGCGTGCAGAAGTGAACCACCCTGAAAGATCGGCTGCATGACGGTCGCAGCGATCGTCCAGTTGCCGTAACCGGGCTTGAAGAAATCACTCATCACGCCCACGGCCTGCGCCGGCGTGGCGCTGAGCTGCACGTTCGGTAAACGGTTGGCGATCGCCACACCGATCTGCGCACTGGCAGACTGGATCTGCGCCTGAGCCGCGCGGATATCGGGGCGCTGGTTCAGCAGGTCAGCCGGCAGCGAGACCGGAAGCACCTTCGGCAGGGTGAACTGTTCCAGACGAAACTCGGGCAGCGGCGTGTTGGGCGTCACGCCCACCAGAACCGCCATCTGATCCCGCGTCTGCGCCAGTTGGAGGCTCAGACCGGGCAATGTCGCCTCAAGCTGGGCCACGGAGGCCAACTGCTGCGCCATGTCCTGCCGGGATGCGTTTCCGATCCCCTGCTCGGCCGTTACCGTCTTCAGCACGGCGCGCTGACTGCGGATCAGTTCGTTCGTGGCGTCGATCTCGGCGCGGATCGTGGCTTCCTCGATCGTCGCATTCACGAGATCGGAAATCATGGTCAGCGCGGTGGCTTCAAGCTGGAACTTCTGGAGATCCGCCTGCGCTCCGGCGGCCTCGATCGCGCGACGCGTTCCGCCCCACAGATCCGGCACATAGCCGATATTCAGCTGCGCGGTGTGGACGTTATAGAGCCACACATTCGAGTTCGGAACGGGAGAATAGACCTTGGACGTCTTGTTCCGCGTCGGGTTGAACGAAGCCGAGAGCGTCGGGTACAGACCTGCCCCCTCGATCCGCCGTTGCTCCCACGCGGATTTCAGTCCCTGCTGCATGGCGCGCAGCGACTGGTTGTTGGCCAGCGCCTGATCGACGAGCGCATTCAGGGACGGATTGCCGAACACCGTCCACCACTGGCCCGGAATATCCACGCCGGACTGGAACTGCTGCGGTATGGTTGCACCCGCGACACCATGCCCGGCGGTCGCGGTCAGGGGCTGACCTTCATAGGCCGCGTTCTTCGGTAGGTCCGGGCGATGGAAATCCGGGCCGACCGCGCAGGCGGAAAGCACCGTCAGACACAGCAGAAACGACGCACGACGAGACATCACGAAGCGCATCGTCATGATCCGGCTCCCTCTGAGGCAACTTGCGGACGCTTCTTCGCATCGCGGCGTTCAACCCACATTGCAAGCTCGCTGAAATAGACCGGCAGGGCAAACAGCGTCAGCAGCGTGGCGATCCCCAGACCGCCCACCACGACCGTCGCCAGTCCGCGCTGCACGTCCGTGCCCACACCCGTGGCAAGAGCGGCCGGGAGCATACCAGCCGTGGCCACTGTCGCGGTCATGAGAACCGGACGGAAACGCTCGGCAGCCCCGGCGATGGTGGCATCACGAACTCCCAGACCTTCCACGCGATGGCGGTTGATACTGGCAATCATGATGATGCCGTTCTGCACAGCCACACCGAACAGCGCGATAAAGCCCACGGCGGTCGCAATATTGAGTGTCTCGCCGCGCACATGCAGTGCGATCAGACCGCCCAGCGTCGCCAGCGGCACGACGCTGAGAATCAGCAGCGCCTGCCGGATCTTACGGAACTCGGCAAACAGCAGAACCAGCATCACGGCGAACATCACGCCCAGCGCGATCATCAGGCGCTTCTGGGCCCGCTCTTCCTGCTGGAAAGAACCAGCCCATTCGAGCGTATATTTTTCCTTGTCGAAATGCAGCTGCTGGTCAATCCGGCCCTGCGCATCAGCCAGATACTGCGACAGCGGACGCTTGCCGTTGTCCACGCGAATGGTGACCTGACGATGGCTCATTTCGTGGGCAATGTTGCTCTCGCCCATATGCAGCCCGACATGCGCGACCTGAGACAGCGGAATATAGGCCCCTTCCGCATCCAGAAGCGGAATCTGCGACAGGGACTGCATGTCCTGCAAATCTTTGCGGCGAATATGGAGCGTCGCGTTATAGAAGCGATCCCCCACATAAACGGTCGTGATGGGTGCATCGCCAATGGCGTTCGACACGACATCGGAAATATCCGAAATGCTGATGCCGTAACGCGCGGCAGCCTGACGATCGGCCACCACTTCGATCTGCGGAATACGCGGTTCCTGAAAGATCGATGCTTCCGTCGTACCCGGAACCTGATGGAGAATATCCACGATCTGCTGACCGATGCGGCGCAGTTCCTGAAAATCGTTGCCATAGACGCGCAGGACCAGTGGGCTGTGCGCTCCGCCGACCAGATCGCTCATATTGTCCTGGATCGGCTGGCTGATGCCGAAATCGATCCCCGGAATCTGCGACAGACGCCGACGCAGACGTTCGACGAACTGCGCCTTGGTCTCGCCTGAAGGCCACTGATCATACGGCTTGAGACCGACCGGCATTTCAATATGCGACGGCGTCCAGGGGTCGGTTCCGTCGTCCGAGCGTCCAAGCTGCGTAATGGCATAGGACGTTTCGGGGAACTCACGGACTGCATGGCGCAATTCATTGGCGATGGACTCGCCCTTCTCCAGAGAGATACCGGTCGGCATCTGCACCTGAAGCCAGAGCGAGCCTTCATCCAGATCCGGCAGGAACTCGCGCCCGATGGACGCCCCAAGGAACACGACCGCAACCATCGCCGCAACACCAGCACCATAGGCGATCAGCGGGCGGTCGATAAAATGGCCAAGCAGACGCGTGTAATGCGCATGCAGCCATTCCAGCGGGCGGTTGTGCCAGATGTGCTTGGGCTTGCGCAGGGCCAGATAGGTCAGGGCCGGAATGAGCGTCAGGGCGCAGAGCAGCGCACCCAGCAGCGCGAAGCTGACGGTATAGGCCATCGGGCGGAAGAGCTTGCCCTCACTGCCCTCGAACGCAAAAAGCGGGCTGTAGGCCACGATGATGACGAGCGTGGACGAGAAGATTGCCCGCCCCGCACGCTGCGCGACCGGCAGAACCTCGACGGGATCAAGCGCCTCGGTCGGGCGCTCCTCACGGATACGGAGGATTGTCTCGGTAATGACGATGGCACCATCCACGATCACGCCGAAATCAATAGCGCCGAGCGAAAACAGGTTCGCCGACATCCCGAAACTATGCATCAGCACGAACACGACCGACAGCGCGAGCGGGATCGTCACGGCCGTGACAATGGCACTGCGCGGACTGCCCAGGAACAGCGTCAGGATGACACCCACGAGGACGATGCCCTCGATCATCGTTTCTGTGACCTTGTGCGTTGTGGAGAGCACGAGATGGTCACGGTCCATATACGGCACGATACGGACATGGCTGGGCGCGAGCTGCTGCTGGAGCTTCGCCACCGTATTGTGAAGGCCGTCGAGCACGAGCGAGGGGTTTTCCCCGCTCAGCATCGTCACCACACCTTCGATTGTATCAGGGTTACGGTCCTTGCCGAGAATACCCTGACGAACCTGATGCCCGAACTGGACGCGTCCCAGATCCTTGACGAAAACCGGCACGCCGCCATGGCTGGCAACGACGATATTCCCCATATCATCCAGATTATGGATCATGCCGATCCCACGGATGATATAGGACTGCTCGCCCCGGCTTACACGCCCACCACCCGCATTGGCGTTGCTGTTGCGAATGGCGGTCAGCACGTCTTCGAGGCCGACATGATAGCGTTGCAGCGAATCAGGATCGAGAACGAGCTGGTATTCGCGCGTCAGACCGCCGAAATTGTCCACATTGACGACACCCGGCACGCGCTGGATCGCCGGAATGATGGTCCAGCGCTGGAGATCGGACAGCTCCATCAGGTTCTTGTCGTCGGATTCCAGCGTATAGCGATAGATCTCGCCACTCGGCCCTGAAATCGGCCCCAGCGAGGGCATGGCGCCATTGTTCAGCGGATTGTTGGCAAGCTGCGTCTCGACGAGCTGACGCGCCGCATAGACATTCGTGCCTTCACGGAAGATCAGCGTAATCAGTGACAGGCCGAACGTGCTGGTGGAGCGGCTGTCCGTTACGCCGGGAACGCTGGCCAGCGTCCGCTCAAGCGGGATCGTGACCTGCTGCTCCATTTCCTCGGCGGCCAGACCCTCCTGCTGGGTCGTGATCGACACGCTGACCGAGCCCAGATCCGGATAGGCCTCGACCGGCAGGATCTTCCACGAAAGACCACCGAGAAGCGCCAGAATCAGGGCAGAAAAGAAAACAATGTTCCGGTGGTTGAAGCACCAGGAGATGAAACGCTCGATCATCAGCTCAGGGCCACCGGATCAGTCATCGTTCAGGAGAATGGCACCGCTCGTCACGACGCGTTCTCCTGCGGAAATGCCCTTGAGCACACGGACGTTTTCGCCTTCATCATAGCTGATGGTGATGTCGCGCCGCAGGAAGGTGTGGGGTGCAGTCTCAATGAAAACCGATACCTGATCGTTGTTCATCAGAAGAGCGGCCTTGGGGATGATGACCTCACTGGGCTGCGGAATATTCAGGGTCGCATTCACATACATGCCCGGACGCAGGACGCCATCAGTGTTGGGGCAGGCGACATAAGCATTGATCCGGCGCGTATCGATATGAAGTGCCGGATCAAAACTGATGACCTGACCCGAACAGGTCCGTCCCGGAAACTCGTCGAACGTGACGGACAGCACGTTGCCCTCACCGATTTGCGCTAGATTTTCCTGCGGAATGGCCGCGGCAATCCAGACCTGCGACAGGTCCAGAACCGTCATCTGGATGGCGGTCGGATCGGTGATGTTTTCCCCCGGTGCCATGATCGTCGTGGAGACGACACCATCCACGGGGGACACGAGCGGCGCCTGCCCCTTTGCGGAATAGCCTGGGCGCGCGCCCAGAACCTGAAGCCTGCGCTGCGTGCGCTCGGCTTCGGCCTGTGCCTGCGTCAGATCGTTACGGGCGGCTTCGATATCCTTGACGGCATTTCCACCGATCGCCTGAACACCCTGCGCGCGGGCATAGGCACGGCGTGCGAAATCAAGAGCGGCACGAGCACGGGTATCGTCAGCCCAGGCCTGATCCAGATCACCGGCAGCAATCGTGGCCAGAACCTGTCCGCGCTGCACATGCTGACCCAGATGGACCAGAACATCCGTAATCCGACCCGCGACAGGCGCATACACATTCACCTGCCGGTCGGGTTCCGTCATCACCTGCGCGGGAAGCAGGATGCCATGTCCCCGAGATACACTTACAGCGGCCTGTATCGTCAGACGCTTCTCAAGCGGACTGCCTTCCCGCACAACGAGACCGTCCTTCGACTGCGTCATCATAGGAGGTTCGGCCGCTGCAACAGGCGAATGCGGGGATCGGAATCGCAGAACGACGACGAGAAGGATGGCCAGGCACAGCAGGCCAATGGCCCACGCGCCGACGCGGGTAACGCGCATGCTGATAGAAAACCCCGTAACTCTGTCAGGACAGACGTCCCGTTTTGACTGAAACGTCTGGAGAATGGCCTGTTGGCCACGACCCGAACGATTTCATATCCCATGGAAGGACGCCAGACGTCACATACGGAAACGAAGAGATTTTTGCACTGACCGAATGGCCGGATTGCAAAAGTTTTATGTGATTGCCACAAAAATGCAAAAAAGCGGCCCTCCGGAGAAAGGCCGCTTTTCTGATACGCCAGTTTCTGACCCGAAAATCAGAAGCGGTATTCGATACCTGCACCAACGACGGTCGGGTCGAGGGAGTCATGCGCCGTGATCTTCGTGGTCTCGGCATTGTTCTGCGCCCAGGCATGGACCCGCATGAACATCTGCTTGACGTCGAAGTTGAAGAACCAGTTGCCGACAACCTGATAGTCGAAACCGACATTGACGGACGGGCCACCCGTCACACCGATATTGAGCTTCTGCGTGAGCGGACCACCAGCAGGGGAAACGTTATGGAACCAGGCCAGCGTCGCGCCAACACCCACATACGGGTTGAAGCGCTTGTGCGGACGGAAGTGCCAGGCAAACGTAACAGTCGGCGGCAGAACCCAGGCGCTGCCCACATCAACCTTGCCCAAACCCGGAACGCCTTCAGCAGCGATCTCATGACGCGTGCTGGCAGCAATCAGATCGACCGAGACATTGTCCGTGAAGAAGTATTCGAACGTCAGCTCCGGCATGACCTGACGCGTCGTCTTGACGCGGCCGCCGAGATGCGCGCCGTTCAGTCTCAGGCTGCTGTCACGATCTTCCGGCATCACGCCGAGGGCGGACAAACGAACGATGAAGTCGCCCTTGCCCAGCCCGATGCGGGTGTTGGCACAGGTCTGGAACAGGCCGCAATGGCCGGAGGCAGGCGCATGGATGTTCACGGACGGCACGGGAGCCGCCGTCATGGGCGCACTGACCGTAGCCTGGGGAGCAGGAGCAGTGACCTGCGCAAACGCGGGAGTTGCAACGGCGCCGACTGCGGCGGCCAGCGCGAAAGCGTTAAATTTCATCTGGAATTTCCATCACCATTCGTTGAGCCTCACAAAGCACTCCTCCCCTCCCATCACCTTGACCTGAATCAAGTCTGGTAAATTATGTGGTAGTGTGGCTGAAAGTCTTCAGGCTGCGCTCAGCACAACGGGAACAGGATTCATCATGTCTGCGTCACATACTCCAGAAGATGTCCATGATCGTTGCGCCCATTGCGTAGGGCGACGTCTGAGTGTGTGTAGCAGCATTGACGACTGTGATCTTGCTATTCTCGCCAACGAGTCTTCACGAATGACCGTTGCCGACGGTCGATCCTTTATAGAAGAGGGCGCACCGGCCAACGATTTCTTTGTCGTGACCGGAGGCAGGGTCAAGCTCTTCACCCTTCTGCCGGATGGGCGACGCCAGATTACCGGCTTTGCAGAAGGCGGACACTTCCTCGGACTCGCCGCCTCCACCAGCTACGCTTTCGGGGCTGAAGCCCTCGGCGGGGCCACGCTCTGCCGCTTCCCCCATGCCAGCATGCAGCGCCTGACCGAACGCTTTCCCACCCTTGAACACCGCCTGCGCGAAGAAGCCTCCCGAGAACTCGCCCTGATGCAGGCCCGCATGACTCTGCTGGGACGCAAAACAGCCCGCGAACGCGTGGCCACCTTCCTAATTGAGCGCTGCCAGCATCTGGAAAAGCCCGACTTGTCCCGTCCGGTCGAACTCGACCTGCCCATGCCCCGGACCGATATCGCGGATTATCTCGGACTCACTATTGAAACGGTCAGCCGGATCCTCAGCGCCTTCAAAAAAGAAAAACTCATCAGTATCCGAAGCATTACCCACATCACATTACTGATGCCTGAACGGATATCGACGATCGCAGAAGGCATGGAATAGGTCCCTTCTCAAAAAGCCACATTCCCGCCATCAGGACGCTCTATGTTTTACTGATCGTTTACAGGAGATGTCATGATTTTCATTCCTTCCCCCCGCACGATGCTTGCTGTCGGACTGATTGCCGGAGCCGTTTCCCTTGCTCCGCAGGCTTATGCGGCAGACACCACGGCATCCAGCGCCTGCCAGCAGACAGGCCAGAATGATATCATCGGACGTCTGGCACAGCGGGAAGACTGTCTGAACAGCAAGGTCCAGAACTACCAGAAGCAGTCCCAGGACGCTCAGGCCGCGCGCGAAAAGCGGATTCAGGACCTGAAGGACAAATACACGAACGCTCCGGCCAACGAGAAGGCACGCCTTCAGAAGCAGATTGCCGGCGAACAGTCCAAGCTGACCAACCTGCGGGATCAGGAAAACCAGCGTCTGCAACAACTCAAGAATGCCCCGCAGGAACAGCGCAACCGCCTCAACGCTCTGGGCCGCAAAACCCGCGGCGATGTCAGCAACTTCCTGAACGGCGGCCTCTGATCCGGTTGCTCCGGCCCCGCCACGGGGCCGGAATTTCAGGCCCTCAAAGCGCCCTGAAGGCCTGAAGGGCGCGATCCCGCCCGTCTTTCAGATCGACGATGGGGCGTGGATAGGTCTTGCCCAGAATCACTCCCCCCTGCCGCAGATCCGCTTCCTTCGCAGCCCAGGGCTCGAACAGCGCCTTTCCTGACAGACGACGCAACTCAGGCACCCACTGGCGGATATAATCGCCGTCAGGGTCAAACTTTTCAGCCTGTCGCGTCGGGTTAAAAATCCTGAAAAACGGCGTGGCTTCGATGCCCGTCCCAGCGACCCACTGCCAGTTCATGGCATTGTTCGCAAAATCCGCATCCACCAGCGTATCGCGGAACCACGCCTCCCCTTCCTTCCAGTCGATCAGCAGATGCTTCGTCAGGAACGATCCCACGATCATGCGCGCCCTGTTATGCATCCAGCCCGTCTGCCAGAGCTGACGCATCCCCGCATCCACGATCGGCACGCCAGTCTGTCCCCGCTGCCACGCTTTCAGGTCTGCGGCGTCTTTCCGCCAGTGCATCCCGGAAAACTTCGGACTGAGGTTTTCAAACGGCAGTTGTGGCAGATGATACAGCGTGTAGCGGGCAAATTCCCGCCATCCGAGCTCTGACAGGAAAATCCGCGGGCCATCCGTATGCGCGCCATGTTTCTGCAACGCCGCCCAAACCTGACGGGGTGAGACCGCACCGGACGCAAGATAAGGCGACAGACGCGACGTTCCTTCCTCCGCCACCCTGTCCCGTCCTCTCGGATACTCTGCCACGGCATCTTTCAGAAAATCCTCAAGATGCTCCCGCCCTTCCGCTTCCCCCGGCTCCCAAGTCTTTCGGAACCCAGCCGCCCAGTCCGGAGCCTGCGGACAGAGATCCGCTTCATTCAGCCGTTTATCCGACAGAACAGAGTCCAGAACGTTCTGAAATGACAGCCCGTCCGGCATTCCCAACGGCTCCGGTATGGTGTGCGTCTGAAGCGCCTTCCAGAATGAACCGCAGACTTTATAGAATCCGCCCTGCTTCGTCCGCACCGTGTCCGGATCAAGCAGAACCGTTCCCCAGTGCGCCCGAACCTCACAGTCCTGCTGCTCCAGAGCCCGCCGGATCCGATCGTCTTGCGCCCGTTCGCGTTCATGCAAACGATGATGCCAGTGCACCGATGCCGCATCTATGTGCCGCGCAAGCTGCGGAAGCAGTTCCTCGGCAGACCCCGCAAGCGTCAGCAACGTCCCGCCCCGGCGTTCTAGGTGTGCCCGCAGATCGGCCAAAGCCCCATGAAGCCACCACCGCAACGCCGCTCCAGCTGGATGCAGGGCCGGGGTCACGTCATCAAGAACATACACACAGATGAGCGGCCGACCGGACGACGACGCCTCATGCAGCGCAGGATGATCTGCCAGACGCAGATCGTCCCGAAACCAGACGATGGCTGGCCGGGTCTGCCGGGGGGAAGAAGATTGGGTCCGGGAACGGAGCATGGATCCTCACAAAAAGGGGAAATTCTTCATAAAGCGCCCCACAGCGCCATTCGTTCAGAACGAATGAAACGACTTCAATCCGGACCGGAGACAGCCCGAAAAAATTTCTCCCAAGGCCGCGAACCATTGTCATGAAATGTCGTTTAGATGGCGAAACGCTCTTTAAGAGGATTTTCTTCATGTCCACCAAGTTCATTGCACGTATTGCCCTTTCGCTGGCCCTGCTTTCGGGTTCCGCTGTCACGCTGTCTGCCTGCAACACCGTGCGCGGCGCTGGTCAGGACGTGAGCTCCGTCGGTCACAACGTTACCCGCGGCGCAACCGCAACGCAGGGCGCGATTGACCGTCACACGGGCGTTTCCCCCTGATTTTCGCGAAAACCCCACTTCGGGCTTTCAGAACCGCCGGTCCTCGACCGGCGGTTTTTTTGTATCGGCACTTTCTGACTGCGGCTTCGGAAACAGGCCTGTGTAGATTTTTGCTTGTCATTCCTGTCCGGACGGTTCCATAGTTCGAATTGAACACAGACGTTCTCATGGCGGGGTGAAACTCCCCACCGGCGGTATTGGCGGATTTCTCCGCCTCAGCCCGCGAGCGCCTTTTGGATTTCGGTCCGGAAGGGACAAGCAGATCCGGTGAGACTCCGGAGCCGACGGTCATAGTCCGGATGGAAGAGAACGCAGCGCTTGTCCGGTCACGGACAGGTTGGGCACTTGCCGCCCTGCCTGTTTTCCGTTCCGGCTGGGGGCAGCGTGCGCCTTGCGGACGTCCCGATCATAACGGGACCAGAAGACGCAACTTGCCTGACCAGACCACCCTTTCCGACATAGTAGCACCAAGCGCCATTCGCCACGGGTTTCGTGCGGCCATCTCACAGGCTGTCGAGACCTTTGGTGCCACGGCACCCAACCCGTCCGTCGGATGTGCGCTGCTGGATGCCGAAGGTCGTGTCCTGACGGTCGGCGTTCATCCACGCGCGGGACAGCCCCACGCTGAAGCCATGGCTCTGGCGCAGGCCCGGGCGGCAGGCGTTCTGGATCAGGCACGGGTGGCTCTTGTCACGCTGGAGCCGTGCAATCACACCGGGCGCACCCCTCCATGCAGCGAAGCCCTTCGCAACAGCCCGGTTCAGGAAGTCTGGATTGGTGCGGCCGATCCAAACCCGCAGGCCTCCGGCGGAGCAGACCGGCTGCGCGAAGAGCCCGGCGCAAAGCGCGTGGTCATGCTGGCGGACCGGCCGCACATGGCAGATCTGGCGCGGGAATGCCGCGCTCTTCTGGCCCCTTTCGCAAGCCGCGTCGTCCGGCGCCGCCCGTGGATCAGCGTCAAGCAGGCGCTGGACGAACACGGCTCCATGGTGCCGCCGCCGGGGCAGAAAACCTTCACATCTCCGGACTCGCTCGTCCTCGCGCATCGCCTGCGCCGGGCGACAGATGCGATCATCACCGGAATCGGCACCGTTCTGGCAGACCGCCCGCGCTTCACAGTCCGGCATGTCCCGGACCATGAGGGGCGCAAGCCGCGCCTGCTGATCGTCTGCGACCGCCATGGCCGCCTTCCGGCGGACTGGGTTGCGGAGATGACGCAGGCCGGGTTCGAGGTTCTCACCAGTTCCGACCTGCTCTCCGTCCCGGCCCTGCTGGCGGAGCGCGGCGCAAACTGGGCGATGATCGAAGCCGGACCGGCTCTGCTGGCCTCCGTAGCCGAGGCCGGGCTGTGGGACGACTGGCTCACCATTCATAAAACTGCGGCCACTGACCGCATCGATCTGAAATCGCGGGACGAAAGCCCGCTGCGACTGCTGAGGGAAAACGCATGTTCTCTGGAATCATAGAGCGTCTGGGCACAGTCCGCGCCGCCTCCGTCCGCGACAAGGCCATGGACCTGACCGTAGAGACCGGATTCCCCGATCTGGAACTCGGCGAAAGCGTGGCGATCAATGGTGTGTGTCTGACGGTAGAGACCTTCAATGCAGCAGGCGTGGCGACGTTCCATCTCAGCGGCGAGACGCTGTCCCGCACACCGCTGGATCAGCTCAAAGCCGGATCGCGCGTCAATCTGGAACGCGCCGTCGCGGCCAGCACGCGCCTTTCGGGCCATATCGTGCAGGGTCATGTGGATGGCGTGGCGACCCTCGCCAGCGTTGAAAAAGCCGGGGATTCCTACGCCCTGCGCGTGTTCGTCCCGCAAGCGCTGCGCCAGTATGTCGTAGAAAAAGGCTCTATCACCTTCGACGGCATCAGTCTGACGGTGAACGATCTTCATGACAACATCACGCACGGCAATCAGCCCGGCTTCGAAGTCGGACTGACGATCATCCCGCACACATGGGAGCACACCAACCTCTCCACGCTGTCGGTGGGAGACCGGATGGATGTGGAAGTCGATGTGCTGTCCAAATATGTCGAGAACCTGCTGCGGTTCTCCCCCAGCATTGGAAAGGTGGCCTCATGAAGCCGTCCCTGAAAGCCGCCATCGAGGCCATCCGCGCCGGCGGAATGGTCGTCATGGTCGATGACGAAAACCGGGAGAACGAGGGCGATCTGGTCATGGCAGCACAGTTCGCCACGCCGGAAGCCATCAACTTCATGGTCCGTGAGGCGCGCGGCCTGATCTGCCTGCCACTGGAAGCCGAACAGGCGGACCGTCTGGCGCTGCCCCCCATGGTGGCCCGCAACCGCGACCCGCGTGGCACGGCCTTCACGGTTTCGATCGAAGCGGCAACAGGCGTGACAACCGGTATTTCCGCCGCCGACCGCGCCCGCACGATCGTCATCGCCGCCAACCCCGCAGCCAAGCCAGACGACCTCGTCTCGCCGGGTCATATCTTCCCGCTCCGTGCCCATCCCGAGGGCGTTCTGGGCCGCAACGGTCATACCGAAGGCTCCATCGACATCGCGCGTCTGGCCGGGCTGGAGCCCGCGGGCGTGATCTGCGAGATCATGGCCGATGACGGTAGCATGATGCGCCTGCCGGAACTGCGGAAATATGCCGCCCGCCACAACATGCCCATCGTCAGCATCGCGGACCTTCAGGACTGGTGCCGCGAACACGGACGCGGTGCCATCGCGGGCCACGACCTGATCTGCACGCCGGTCCCCGCTGCAGGCGAAATGGTGGCCGAATCTGCCCTTCCCAGCATTTTCGGCGGCCACGATCTGCGCATCCACGCCTTCCGTGCCGTTGATGGCGTGGAGCATGTCGCGCTGGTGAAAGGCGATCCATCCAAGGGCGTTCCGCTGGTGCGCCTGCATTCGGAATGCGTGACGGGCGATGCGCTCGGCTCCATGCGCTGCGACTGCGGCGCGCAGCTTCGCGAGGCTCTGGAGCGGATTTCGGCATCGGAATCCGGCGTTCTGGTTTACCTGCGGGGCCATGAAGGCCGCGGAATCGGACTGGCCAACAAAATCCGCGCCTACGAGCTTCAGGATCATGGCATGGACACGGTCGAGGCCAACGAGGCCCTCGGCCTGCCCGCCGATGCCCGCGAATGGGATGCGGCGGCGGACCTGCTGCGACATCTGGGCGTGAGTTCGCTCCGCCTTTTGACGAACAATCCGGACAAGGAATCCAACCTCGTCCGCTTCGGCTTTGACGTGCAGTCCAGCGAACGGCTGGAAATCGAAGCCAATCCTTTTAACCGCGCCTATCTTGCGACCAAACGCACACGGATGGGCCATTTCCTTCAGGAACAGCCGGCATGAGCAAACATATCCCCGTAGCCCCCGATCTGCGCCTTTCTCCCGCACCGAAAGTGGCCATCATCTCCAGCCGCTTCAACACGAGTATTACCGGTGGCCTGAAGAACGGCGCGCTTGAATGGCTCGAAGAGCGCGGCATCACCGATGTGGACGTCTATGACGCGCCGGGCGCGTTCGAACTCCCCATTCTGGCCCAGCGTCTGGCCAAATCCGGCCAATACGAGGGCGTGATCTGCCTCGGCTGCGTCATCAAGGGCGACACCGCGCATTTCGAATTCATCTCGCTGGGTGCCACAATCGGCATCATGCAGGCCCAGCTTGCCACCGAAGTGCCGATCGCTTTCGGCATCCTCACGACCTACACCGAACAGCAGGCCGTGGACCGCTCCCGCGCAGACGCCGAAAACAAAGGCCGGGAAGCAGCAGCGGCCTGTGTCGAGACACTGGCCTTCCTGCGCAACGTGCCCGCCCGCTCCTGATCCCTGCGGAAAAAGTGCCGCTTGTCAGAAACGCCGGTATAGCAACTCCGGCTTTTCTGACGCTTCTTCCACGGCCTTTTCCACACGGTCATGGAACGGCGAAAGACTACAGACCGGGTCGGTGTTGGCGGCATTCCCCGTCAACGCCAGCGCCTGACAGCGGCATCCGCCCCAGTCCTGTTCCTTGCGCTCGCAGGACCGACAGGGTTCGGGCATCCAGTCCGTCCCCCGAAACATGTTGAACAGGGGCGAACAGTTCCAGATGTCCGACAGGGTCCCGTCCTGCACATTCGGGAAGGCAACATCGGGAATGATCTCTGCTGCGTGACACGGCAGAACGCGCCCTGAGGGCGTGACATTCACGAAGCGCTGCCCCCAGCCGCCCATGCAGGGTTTTGGCCGGTCCGCATGATAATCCGGCGTCACATAATCGACCGAAAGCCCGCCCTTCGCACGTTCCGCCTCAACGGCGCGGGTGGCTTCCTGAAGCTGCTCACGGCTGGGCAGAAGCGCATCACGGTTTTTCAGCCCCCAGCCATAATACTGGGTATGCGCAATCTCCACACGTCCGGCCCCGAGTTCCCGCGCCAGAGCGAACATCTCGGGAATGCGGGCCACATTTTCTCTGTGGACCACGAAATTGAGCGTCATCGGAATGCCGGACGCCCGAATAAGCCGCGCCGCCTCAATCTTGCGGGCCTGCGCCCCCTTGAGGCCGCCGATCCGCTCCGCCCCCGCCTCAGTCACGTCCTGAAACGACAGCTGGATATGGTCCAGCCCGGCCTTGTCCAGCGCCTCCAGTTTCGCCTCGTCAAGCAGGACGCCGGAGGTGATCAGGTTGGAATACAGATTGAGGTCCCGCGCGAGAGCGACCAGTTCGACGAGATCGGGTCGGGCCATTGGCTCGCCACCGGAGAAATGAACCTGCAACACACCGAGTTCGGCGGCCTGTTCCAGCACGGAGCGCCAACCGGCGGTGTCGAGTTCGGCGGCTTTTCGTTCGAGTTCAAGCGGATTGGAGCAATAGGGGCAGGAAAGCGGGCAACGATGCGTCAGTTCAGCCAGAAGGCTCATCGGCGGCGAAGGCAGTGTCATGTGTGCAGGACGTTCTTTTCTGTCAGTTCAGAAAGAAGCGCGAGGACATCCTTCGCGATGACCTCACGCGGGGCGGAAAATTCGTTTGCAAGCTGCTGGATGATGTCGCCGACGCTGCGCTCCCCATCCAGAAGCCGCAGAATATGCGGTGCGGAGCCCTCGATCACAAACGCTTTTTCAGGCGCCTGCACGATCCACAGGTCTCTCACGCGATCGTGCTGGAGCCGATGGCCCCGCGCGAAGGAGAGAACGCTCTCCTCCGCGACACAGGGTTGGTCCGTCATGGAACGAAGGCGCCCGGCGGGATGTGGCCGTCCACATAGGCATAATCGAGCGCATCCAGCATGGTCCACAGCACGGAGCATTTGAACTCCAGAGCTTCTAGAACCTCTTTCTGCTGTTCGGGCGTGCGGGCATTTTCGCGGACATAGGCCAGCGCGAAATCGGAATCCCGCGGGGCCTGGGTCAGACGGGGCGTAAAATAGGCCAGCGTCTTTTCCGACACGAAATCATAGTGCCGCAGCATTCCCGAGACGCGCTCGCTAATGATCGTGGGCGAAAACAGCTCTGTCAGCGAGGACGCGATGGCGGCCAGAATGGAGCGGTCCCGCACGAAGTTCACATAGGCATCGACCGAAAAGCGCGTCGCCGGAAGCAGGCCGGCGAGGCTTTCCACATAGTCGCGATCCAGCCCCAGACCATCCGTCAGCATCAGCCAGCGCGCGACACCGCCCGTTCCGGGCTCCGTGCCGTCATGATCCTCGATCCGACGACGCCATTCCCGGCGCAGTTCGGCCGTGGGCAGACGTGCGAGGAGGGTCGCGTCCTTGGCCGGGATGCGGGCCTGATAATAATAGCGGTTCAGCGCCCACGCCTGAACCTGCGCGCGGTCGAGCTTGCCGTCATGCAGTTTACGATGGAATGGATGTCGGTTGTGATACCGCTCGGCACCGATCTGCCGAAGCCTCTCTTCAAGCTGGTCAGGGGTGAGGAGCGTCATGGTGTGTCCAGTCTGAAAGTCATGCCGTCTTCCGCAACCGTCCATCCGGCGCGTTCGACACTTTTGCGTTCGGGGCTGTCTTCGAACAAAATCGGATTGGAGTTGTTGATATGAATCAAGACCTTACGAGGTTTTTCGCACATCGTGAAACATTCAACGGGGCCGCCGGCGTCATTGACTGACACATGCCCCATCCGCTGGCCGCTCTTGGGGCTCAGCCCAGCGCGGATCATTTCGTCGTCCCGCCACAGCGTTCCGTCGAAGAAAACGAGATCCGCCGCAGCCACCCGCTCCACGATCTCCGGCGTGATATGCGCGCAGCCGGGAATGAAAAGCAGCGTTTTCAGCCCGTCCGTTATGGACAGACCCAGCGTTTCGTCGGGCTTTGAGCCTGCGGCCTCTGCATAAAGCGGAGCCTTGCCCGGCACGGCGAAGGCCGTCAGCAGCAGGCCCGAGGGAATCCCGTCCTTGTTCATCAGGGACATGGGTTCGTTGAGAAGCAGCGGGATGCGCGGCACGATCTCAGGGTCAAGCGCGCCGAACATCGGATTGTCCGCCAGTTGCCGAAGCGTCGAGTCGCTGCCCATCAGTCTGAAAGGTTCGCGCTCGCGCAGCGTCAGAAGCCCCGTGATGGCGTCGATTTCGCCACAGGTCAGAACGACGCCCTGAATGGGCGTTCCGCGCAGGCTGCCCTGATGATGCAGGGCCGGGGCCTCAATGATCTGCTGGCGCAGATCGGGCGCGGCGTTGAGAATGAACCAGCGTTTTCCGTCGGCGCTGACGGCGATGGAGGCCTGGGTCCGGGCTTTCGCGCCCTGTCGCGTGCGGGCGGCCACACAGCCGGGCGCTGCGGAATTCCACTGCGGAAAACCGCCCCCTGCCGCCGCGCCGAGCACGATGACATCAATCATTTTTTTACAAACCGTCTGAATCGGGTGCCCTGCGGCCCCCATGAATGAAAACGGCCGCTCCGAAGGGGAGCGGCCGTGCCATATTCCTCAAGGACGGGGCCTCGGGGAAGAGGCTTATTTCTTCTCGCCGCAGACATACGAGTTGATTTCTGCGCCCAGCGGGATTTCGGTAACTTTCGGTGTGTTCCAGGCCATGATTTTTCTCCTTGGTCTCCGATAACCGGCAGATGTGACAACAACACATCCACAGGCGCTCCTCATGATTTAGTGACCGGATGCCACTGGAGTTCAAGGGGTTTTTTGGGCAGAACACGTAACTGTGTCCTTTCGCGGACCGTTCTGGTCCGTAAGCTCCGTCTTCGTTGCAGGCAAAAAAACATGTCCGGCCGTCCCATTGCGTCCTCCGCCGACCCTGCCTGTAGCGATACCGCGTCCCCGTCTGGGAGAGCTGGCGAAAAACTGCTGCCGGACGGCGATTTTCCGGACCCCACGCTCGACCGGAACCTGCTGCGCGACCATCTGAACATCCGGGACATGTGCGTCCTGATCCTGACGATTCTCGCCGTATTCTATTCGCTGTATTTCACGGCCCCCATCCTTCTGCCTTTCGTCTTCGCGCTCGTGCTGAACCTGCTCATGATCGCGCCCATGCGATTCCTGACCCAGCGTCTGCGCCTGCCCCGGCATCTGGCGGGCCTGCTGCTGATTGTCATGATGTTTGGAATCGTGGGCGGAATCGCCACGACGATTTCCGTCCCGGCTGCTGGCTGGATCACCCGCGCGCCACAGACGCTTCCCGCGTTACAGAGCAAGCTGGCCGTTCTCAGGGGGCCGATTGACATGATCCAGCATGATTACATGCGTCTGTCGGCCATGTTCAGCGGCCATTCCGGCAGCACGCATACAGCACATGGCGTCACCGGACCGATCAGCGGGGAGACGGCGCTCTCGCGGCTCGGCTCTTCCGTTCTCGCCGGGACGCGGGAGCTTGCAGGCGGCTTCTTCTCGATGCTGCTGATGTTGTTCTTCCTCATGACGGAAGGCGACACGCTTCTGCGCCGCTGCGTCGAGATCATGCCGACCTACACCAAGAAACGCCGCCTCGTGGAGATGGCGACGCAGATCGAGCAGAACGTCTCGCTCTATCTCGTGACGATCACGATGATGAATCTGGGTGTGGGGCTGGTGAACATGATCCAGTGCTGGGCGACCGGCATGCCCAACCCGCTTCTGTGGGGCGTGCTGGCGTTCCTGCTGAACTACATTCCCATCATCGGGCCGCTCACGGGTGTAGTGGTCTATTTCGTGGTCGGGCTGTTCAGTTTTCCGTCCCTGCTTTACGCGCTCCTGCCGCCGTCGATCTATCTGCTGATCCATGTGCTGGAAGGCGAGACCATCACGCCCATGCTGCTGGCCCGGCGCTTCACGCTCAATCCCGTATTCGTCATGGGATCACTGCTGTTCTGGGACTGGATGTGGGGCATCTCCGGCGCATTCCTGTCCGTGCCGATGCTCGCGGTCTTCAAGATTGTCTGTGACCATATCGAAGTTCTGGCCCCACTTGGACACGTTCTGGGTGGCCCGACGCGGCGGACGATCAGCAGTGCCATTGTTGCGCAGCTGCAGTCCGAGCCGTGAGGATCGGGGCTTTGCCCCGCGCCCCACAAAGGGGCTCGCCCCTTTGATCCAGATTCCAAATAAAGCGGTTTCCAAAGGCCCCGGCCTTTGGCGGGTTTCAGGGCAGCGCCCTGAACAGGCTCTGAATATCTGGCCAGAACCGCCCCCTTTACGCTAGACGCTTCGGCAGAACATTCCTGTCCGGTTCATTCTTCCAAGGAGACCCCATGACCCAATTGCCCCGCCGTGGCGTCTGTCTGGTGATCTCGGCCCCGTCTGGCGCGGGCAAGTCCACCATTGCCAACGCCCTGCGCGCTTCGGAGCCAACCCTGCGCCATTCCGTCTCGGTCACGACGCGCGGGCCGCGTCCGGGGGAAGTCGAGGGTGTGCATTACCATTTCCGGAATATCGAGGAATTCCGCCGCATGGCTGCGGATGGCGAACTGCTGGAATGGGCGGAGGTCTTTGGTCGGGGCTATGGCACACCGCGCGCACCGGTTGAGGAAGCGCTGAATGCCGGGCATGACATGGTGTTCGATATCGACTGGCAGGGGCACCGCCTTCTGCGCGCGGCCCTGCCGGACGATGTGGTGAGCCTGTTCGTTCTGCCGCCGTCGCTGGAAGAACTGGAACGCCGCCTGAACAAACGCGCGTCGGACCATCCCGAAGAAATCGCCAAGCGTATGCAGGCGGCGCTGAACGAGATTTCCCACTGGTCAGAATTCGATCATACGATCATCAATTCGGACCTCGATACCGCAATCTCGCAGGCCCGCTCCGTGCTGACAGCCGCACGGCTGGCTACGCGACGTCAGCGCAACCTGCCGGACATG